>Ga0098061_1001826_pt1 | contig 10266 bp, 10 predicted proteins | sample 22_taG_FD_92579 | JGI IMG/M metagenome (GOLD analysis project Ga0098061, IMG submission 92579) | Marine viral communities from the Subarctic Pacific Ocean - 22_ETSP_OMZ_AT15343 metaG | ecosystem: Environmental > Aquatic > Marine > Oceanic | place: Subarctic Pacific Ocean | collected 2015-01-20 | reverse complement strand
TTTGAATCAGAATTAGGAAGATATCCAGAAATTTATCTTCCCTCAAATCTTTTCGAGGATGCCAAATCATTAATGGGAAAAAGCTGTATTGAGCTTCACTCAGATCTAGCATTATCATCTCAAATAAAAAGATTTAAATCTATCAATTTATTATTTGAGTCTAGTTTAGAATCAGGTGTAATGATGCACCACGCCAAGGATGGGGCTTACCTGAGGAATAATTTTATGGATTCTCAAAATGCGATGTATCAATTTAAATATTTTGGCTGTTTATTGATGATACTTCCGAGCTATTTTATAAATTTACAAGGAATCAAATGCAAAAAGTCTGAATCTTTTATCATTGCTAAGGAAATGATAAGTAAAGAGAATTGGAAAATCATCGAAGATTTTAGTTACCTAAGATCTAACTGGACAAAGAAGTACGAAAATGATAATAGAATTCATTCTGAAATTATGAAATTGTTTGACTACAATTATTTTAGAGCAGCTAAAAACTTATCAAATGAAATGATAAATCATCCATGGATAAAAAATATTATTTTATGAATTCTTATATTGAGATATCTGGAAAAGAAACCCTTGCTGATTATAAAAAGGCCATACAGGTTTTTTGTAACGCTAATCCTAATTTAACAATTTATGTTGCTGGAGAAATTTCTCACCCTGGTATGTCTGATTTAGATTTCGTCGTTTTAGACGAAAAGCCAAAAGTTCCAAATGAAGTAAAGAAATTTTTAATGGGAGGAAATATAATAGTTTTTCCAAGTAGTCAAATTGAAAATATAAGGATGATTGAAAAATTTGATCTAAGACAAGTATCCGGAAAAAAATCATATAACATTAAAGACTATAGAGGCGATTTTGCAAAAATTACCGAAATTATAGAATGGTTACCAGAAAGAATCTTGAAATTATCGTCTGAAAAGGAATCTAATTCAAGCCCTAGGTATAAGTCACTAATAATAAAATCTGCATGGAGAAGCTTTTCTAATGTAGAAAATCTCCTCAAGATAGAACCTCTAAAATATACTGACGTTAATTTTGTAAGAAAAAATATAGATTCTATCGATATGAAAAAAGTCATAAAAGAATATATTGATGTGGGGACCGTCTATTGGGAAAAATTCTCTTCTTACTGTAAGGATAGAAATATTATTGATTATTCAAATGTAAGCGGAAGATTTGCTATGAATGATTATTATAGTTTTGATACAGTAGACTACGGGGTCCTTTCTGTTTATTTAAACTTAATATCAAATTTCAAATACAATATAAGCAAGAGTTTACTAAAAAAATGTGACTTCAAGGTAATTGAGCCAAAAGTCGACTTGAATTTTTACAATTATGCACATGAGAGATTTGGAATTCTGAACGAAGTGTTTGACTTCCATGTCTCTAAAAATATCGATGGAATGATAAAATATGGATGGTTACTCAACAAATAATGCAGAAGTTTTAGTTGTTCATTGCATTGATACTGAAGGACCAATTGGTGGGGACGTGCGCCGACGACCCGATGGATCCGCAGAGTTTTATGACAACTGGAACGATATCAAAGCTAGCCTAAAAGAAATTATGGACGAAGATTTTAGGAATCAAAACCAAGATTATTATGGAGAACCGTATGCTTACAATTGGTTCATCATGGATTTTATTGGCTTTAAGACAAACCCTAAAAATAGAATTGCTAAACATCATGACACGTACGATAACATAAAGTCTCTACCAAATTCTAATCTAGATTCATTTCATTGGCACTATCACCAACCTCCAAAAAGTGGAATTGGAGATCAGTGGAGCGATGACTGGGATAACTCTGATGCACATTATGATATATTAGGTCATAGGATAATAGAGAGAAATGACTTCCCAGAGGCGTTTAGAGCAGGAGGAACAATAGAAGATAACAAATGCTCTCAATGGTTAGAAAAGAATTTTCTCATTGATTACTCAAATAGAGTTTCTTATAGGTCCGAAAAAACTAATAATATATTTGATTTTAATTGGTATAATGCACCGTCTCATTGGGGTTACTATCATCCTTCTCACGATGATTTAACTAAAAACGGAGATATGAAAAGATACATTGTTAGGTGTGTAGATTTAGAATCTAGGCTACATAGGCTACAGCAGTGGGAAGTAAACAACGCATTTGGTTTTGCTAAACAATATAATTGCAAAGTTATACTCTCTTATTTTAGCCACGACCACAGAGATATGAGAGAAGAGACTCGAAGAGGCATCGAGCTAGTTAGAAATTCTTCTAAAAATTATGACATACCATATCGATGGTCTGGAGCTAAAGAAGCCTTACAAATTGTTGCAGGCATACCAACAAAAAATATCCTTGTATCGTTAGAAAGAGATCCTGTGGGTGCAGGACACCCTAAAGATTCCACGAATTATGTGGTAAAATTTTCCGATGAAATATATCAAGATATCCCATTTGTTTTTTCTCAAGATAAATCTAACAATATTATAAGGGTTATACCGAACGTTGATATCCACAACGACCATGGAATAGTAAAAAAATGTTACTGTTTTTCTGTTAAGGGTAACATTAAAAAGATAGGAATTGCCGGTACATCAATGTCTGGTGATAAATTCTGCGAGGTTTATGATTTATGAGCACTGATAAAGACATAAACGTAATGTTTGTAATACCAGCCCGAGGTGGTAGTAAGCGACTAGAAAGAAAAAATATTTACAACATTCTGGGTCGACCCATGATGTCTTATGCCATTAATGCTTGTAATAATTCTTCATTTGCAAAAGATCAAAATGTTTATGTAACCTCGGAAGATAAAGAGATACTAAGGGTGGCTAAAAAATATGGAGCTAACACAATTACTCGCCCAAAAAAATTATCTGCTGACGATGTATGGACTCAAAAAGTCGTACAGCATGCAGTAAAAAATATTGAGAAAAAATTAGAAATTAAGTTTGATGTAATTGTACGAGTGCAGGCTAACTCACCGCAGGTTACAAATTTTATGATTGATAAATGCATAAACAAGCTAATAGAAAATAACCTATATGAAGTCTTTACAGTAGATGAAAATGGAATCGAAGATGCTGCTATTCATGTTATGAAAAGACAATGTGTCGACCAGAAAGCACTTAGTGTCTACAAGGGGATAGTAACAACAAATTATGTTGACATTCACACTATTAAGGATGCAAACCAGGTCGAAGAAATTTTAAAAACCATGAATAGTAATTTTATTACAGAAAATAACCTCACTGACTTCGTTCAAAGAATTGAAAATGATATCTTTGATATTGGCCCAACTAGAGATGCAGACGGAAAATACCCCTACTACTGGGGATGGTTACTAAAAAGAGGTGCCTATTTCGAAAGATTAGAACAGGTATTTGCTAAGTCTGAAGAATTTGCGCAGTACATCAAGGATCCAAATACTAGTAAAAAAAGCATTCTTGACCTAGGTTGTGGAATGTGTACTTATTGGCCGATTCTTTCAAAGTTTGGTTTTACAGATTTTGTTGGAATTGATCTTTATGAGTTACGCTGTAAAGATGATCCGATCCGTAGTGGTCAAATGGTTAGTATAAGAGATGGGGCAAAAGAATTGTGTGAGAGATACTCAATCGATTCTTATAAAATAATAACAGCCGACGCAACCAACTTAGATAATGTTCTATCTGAAAATGGTATCAATAAAAAATTCGATCTCATCATTTCATGTTCGACAGGGTATAGGCATAAACAGAACGTAAGAAAAAGAAGTAAAACAGGTAATAGACCAGTTAATGATGGAATTAGCTCAAGAGATTTTTCTAAGGCAATTGCCGGAATATTAAGTGAAAACGGAATCAACATATATGCAGGATGAAGAAATATCGTGCATGCTGTCCAAGCCAATTAATATAGACCAATTTGAAGGTTTACGTGAAGTTGCACTTGAAACTATGCACTTTATAAAAAACCATATTGATAAACTTAAGCTTAGTAAAGAGGAAAACAACTATCATGCTAGATGGTTAGTGAGTAAAAATACCGAAGATATCTGGATTAACCAACACCTAACGGGTTTTTTAAATTACAGGCCCATGAAAGAATATATTAATTCTGTAAGGTATGATATTAAAAATGACTATGATAAAAAATTGGTCTTGGACCTTGGTTGTGGCACATGCCGATATTGGCCTGTATTAAGGTATTTTAAATTTGATTCATTTGTTGGGGTTGATCTATTCACCATGAAGGACAAGGAGAATAAATTCCTAAAAGAACAAATTAATTTAGCAAACCTTTTATGCGACCAATTTGATATCAAAAGTAGAAGTATTATAGAAGCGGATGCTACTAGTGATCTAGGTAACTTGTTTGATACTCACGTTGATTGGTATAATAAAAAAACGCATCAAAATTTTGATGTGGTAATGTCAACTAGTTCGAATTATTGCAAAAATAGCCAGGGACTACCAAAACATATATTTAATCCAATTGCTGACAAGTACATTTTACCAACTGGGATTAAAATACTATTTACCGGTGATTTTAGCCTGAGTGAAAGATAGTTTACGGAATGCCAAAAAAAGAAAATGTTCTAGTAAGCGTAATTATCACGTGCTATAATTTAGAGAAATACATTTCTCGAGCAATTGGGAGTTGTATTAATCAGTCTTTAGAGGATTCGAAGTACGAAATTATTGTAGTAGATGATTGCTCTATAGATTCATCGGTAGATACGATAAAAGGTTTTGACAACCTAGTTGATGTTCTCATTGTAAATGATAAAAACCATGGCGTTGCTAAATCATCCAACATTGGAATCAGTGCCGCATCGGGAAAATACATTGTCCGAGTTGATGGAGATGATTACATTAATAAAAACACCCTAAGGACAATGTCTGAGATATTAGAGTGGAATGAAGGTATTGGTTTTACCTATTGTGACCATATAGTCGTTACCGAGAATGGATCACGTCGACAAGATATTAATACGTTTGATAAGTTGTTAGATCATGGTGCTGGCGTGATGTTCAGAAAAAGATACCTAGATTTGTTAGGGCTGTATGATGAAAACCTAAGGAATCGTGAAGACTATGATCTTCTTCTCAAGTACATTAGAAATTTTGATGGATATCATATTAGGTTACCTTATTACAGGTATTTCAAAAGAGATGGTTCTCTTTCAACCCTAAAAGAACAGAGAGAAGACCTAAAGAAAGAGATTGATGAGAGGGAAAATGTCCAATAGCATAGATGATTTATGGCAGGATCTGAGATCGGGTCGACCGTATTTTATAGCTGAAGCCGGTGTTAACCATTTAGGTTCATTGGAAATGGGTGAAAGACTTATTAGAGAAGCTGCCCAAGCTGGAGCTCAGGCAATTAAGTTTCAATCATATAAGGCAAAAAACCTATGCATAGCCGATGCCCCTAGGTTTTGGGATTGGGAGGGTGAAGAAGACCCCTCAGGGTCTCAAATAGATTCCTATAGCCTGTTAGACTCTTTTGGAGAAGATGAACATAGAGAGCTTTACAACCTATGTCAAAAATACGGTATAGAATTTATGTCTACACCATTTGATAATGAGGCAACTGATTATCTAGATAGAATCGGCACTAGGGCATATAAAATTGCTTCTTGTGATCTAACAAATTTTCCACTTCTGGAACATGTGGCACGAAAAAATAAAATTATGATGCTATCGACTGGTGCGGCTGATCTTAAAGAAATTGACGAAGCTGTGGAACTAATTGCTCAGCATACTGATAAGATAGTAATTATGCATTGTAACCTAAAGTATCCGACTGCTAACGGTGAAATAAACCTAGATATGATCAACAGCATTCGTGAATTCTTTATAGAAAAGTATGGAGATAAGTTTGTTTTCGGTTTATCAGATCATACTATGAATGTGCACACTCCTTCTTTTGCCTGTGTAATGGGCGCCAACGTAGTTGAAAAACATTACACAGTTGATAAGACTCTAAAATTAAGTGCAGACCATTGGCTTTCCGTGGACCCTGAAGAGGTCACCAAAATAACAGAACTCATGAATTTGGCACACACAATGAAGGGATCTAATATAAAAACTTCAACTGAATCAGAAGAACGTGCACGGTTGTATGCGAGGAGAAGTATTGTTTCTTTAGGCAAAATTTCTAGTGGTGAAATCTTATCAGTTGAGAATATTGCGTGCAAACGCCCCGGGACTGGTTTATCTCCAAAGTTATTTAATTCTATAATTGGGAAGAGAGCTGTGCGAGATATTAGTGCCGATACTCTTCTGTGTATAGAGGACTTTGAATGAAAAAAGAACTTAAGCAGAAATATATTGATATGTCACTTCGGCAGGTAGCAGACACTTACATAAGGTCATTTGCAAAATGCGATTTAGGTAAAATAAAAAGCCTCCTAGCAAAAAACGTTGTTCTAGTCGATTGGGAAAATAATATTTCTGGGATTGATGATATAATCAGCTTTACAAAAAGCATTCATGACAATCATAAAATTGGTATTATATACCCTACTGTATATGTTGATCAAATGTCAAGAAAAGCATTTGTTTGCTTTAAGATAAAGGTTGATGATGAAAAAACTTTTTCAGTCATTGACAAGATAGGTTTTGATAAAAACAATAGAATTAATTTTATTGAAGCTTATAAATTATAATGGATAAAATATGGCAAATATATTAATAACTGGTGGTTGTGGTTTCGTTGGGTCTAATTTGGTAGATCTATTAGTTCAAGACCCTGAAAATAGAGTGCATGTAATCGATAACTTATCCCGGGGAAATAAAGATTACATCAATGAAAAGGCTAGCTATTTCTTTGGAGACATAAGAAATATCTTAACGCCTGAATGGGGAGATCCGCTATCCGGTGTGCATCCGGGAAATGCAACGACCTATGATGTAATATATCACTGTGCTGCGTTAGCTCGAATACAACCAAGCTTCAACAATCCTTTAGAGGTAATGTCTGTAAACTCTCAAGGTACCGCTGTGGTCTGTGAATATGCTCGTCGCTCTAATGCATCGATTGTATATGCCGGATCTAGTTCTTTTTACGCTGGTCAATACCTAAATCCATATGCTTTTTCAAAATGGTCCGGCGAACAAGTTTGCAGGATGTACCACGAGATTTACGGCCTAGATATAGATATTGCAAGATTCTTCAATGTGTATGGTGTCAGGCATCCAGGTAATGGGCCATATGCAACCGTTATAGGCATCTTTGAAAGTCAGTATAGGAGTAATGCTACTTTAACCATAACAGGCGATGGTGAACAACGTAGGGACTTTACGCATATTAATGATATTTGTAGTGGCCTTATTGCTATACACGAAAAAGGTCAGCATAAATCTACAATATATAATTTAGGTAGAGCTAGCAATTATTCTATCAATGAGTTGGCTGCTATGTACGAAACCGATACTACATATATTGATGCAAGGCCAGGTGAAGCAAGGGATACCCTAGCGGATATTAGCCTCATTCAGAATGACACAGGTTGGTCTCCTACTCATAATCTTGAAGATTATGTCTCTCAATGGATTGAAGAGAATAAGTCTTGGATTATTCCTGCCCCAGTATTATAATGACCTAAGATAAGCGTTGATATTTTTTATATAAAACTTTATAAATATCAACAACATATGAGTATGATTACTTATGGTAGATTTTCCAACAGGAAAGAAACACGTTTCTTATTCTGAAGTAAAGTGCTGGAAGGAGTGCCCATATAGGCACAAACTTAAGCATATTGATAAAATCGATTTATCAAAACCCTCTCCTTATCTAGATTTTGGCATAAACGTTCACGAAGGTTGTGAAAATTATCTATTGTCAAAGTCTATCCCAAAAGAGCGATTACTAGAAAACATTAGATCCGCGTGGAAAGAGCATGGATTTGATGATCCTGATTGGGTTAAAGTTCAGCCTGGGTGGTACAAATATCACTCTGTAGATGAGTGGTGTAATTGGGCAGATAATATGTGGTCAGATGTCCCGGGCTTCTTGGATGAGACATTCCAAGATTGGGAAACAGTTTCCGCGGAGGAACAGCTCTACGAAGATGTAGATGGAAAAAATATATTTTTTAAGGGTTTTATTGATGCCATAATAAAGGTACCTCAAAAAAACGGAAAATATAAATACTGGATCTTAGATTGGAAAACTGCAAAGCGTTATGGGTGGGATTCGAGAAAGAAACGTGATAAGACAATACAGTACCAGATAGTTTTATATAAGCATTTTTGGGCTGAAAAAAATAACATACCCCTAAAGGACATCAACTGTGGTTTTATTCTTCTAAAGAGAGGCGGAAAACCTGGAAATATGTGTGAATTGTACCAGGTATCCTCTGGTGAAAAAACTATAGAAAGAGCCAAAAAAATGGTATCCAATATGGTAACTTCTGTTCGCCGGGGCCTAAGTCTAAAAAATAGAGACTCTTGTATGTTTTGCGAGTATTACAAAACCGAACATTGTGTATAATAATAGTTGATCTATGGAAAAACAAATTACCCACCAAGTAGGAGTAATCGGTCAGGGCTTTGTTGGGGGATCCCTAAGCAATGGCTTAGCCATAAAGGCCGATAATATTGGAAAAAGTAATCTAATCAATATTAGAACTTATGACAAGTTTAGTGACGAAAAGTCTACTGATACATTAGAAGATCTAGTAAATTTTTCATCTATAATTTTTGTCTGCGTTCCTACCCCAATGAAAAAAACTGGCCAGTGTGACACATCTATTGTCGAGTCTGTACTAAGTGATATTAATTTATGTTTAGACAGTCATGACGAAAAAGTTGTGGTTATCAAATCAACAATTCCCCCTGGCAGTACAGATGACCTTAATATCACTTATGGTAGAAAAAACCTAACAATCGTGTTCAATCCAGAGTTTCTTACAGAGGCAAATGCATTGAACGATTTTATTGGACAAGACCGAATCATATTGGGTGGAGAACCAAAAGCAATTGAAAAAGTATCCGATATGTTTTTAGAATTCTTTGACTGTAATATAGTAAAGACAGATTCTAAGAATGCAGAATTGGTAAAATATGTCACAAACTGCTTTCTATCGTGTAAGTTAAGCTTCTTTAATGAAATATACCAAATTGCGGATGGTCTAGGAATTGATTATGAAGAGCTAATCAATAATGTAACATTAGATAAAAGAATCAATATTGCCCATACAAAAATACCAGGTCCAGATGGATCATTTGGTTGGGGCGGACATTGTTTTCCAAAAGATGTCAATGCTTTGATATTTTCATCTGATCAAAATAGTATTGATACAACTATGCTTAGAGCTACATGGGAGAAAAACCTGATAGTTCGGCAGCCAGAATTTAGAGATTGGGAGAACATGCCTGGCCGGGCTATTTCTATTGAGGGTGACGAGAATGACTAAAAAAAAGAAAGTACTGGTTTTATCTGATCACGCTTTGAGCACATCTGGCGTAGGGGTGCAGACTAGATGGTTAATCGAGGGACTACTAAAAAAGTATCCCGGAGAATGGTCATTTAGACAATTCGGTGCGGCTATAAAGCACGACAATTATCAAACAATTCAATTGAGTGAAGATTTTATAATTAAGCCAATCGATGGCTTTGGTAACCCTGAACTTATAAGAACAACCCTAGCTACTGAAAAGCCAGATCTTCTTTTTATATTTACTGATCCAAGATTTTTTATTTGGCTCTTTGAAATGGAAGATGAGATACATCAAGTTTGCCCTGTAACTTGGTGGCACGTTTGGGACAATTACCCATCACCACAGTTTAATAAAGTTCTATATGAATCAACGGATGCTATTAACTGCCATTCGTATCTATCCTATCAGATTTGTAGTGAAATGTTTCCTAATAAGACACAGTTCATTCCCCATGCGTTGCCTAAGCATGTGTATCATCAGCTTCCAAAGGATGAAATTAAATCTCACAAGAGTTCTATCCTCGGGCGTGATAGAGCGGACCATTTTGTTGTTTTTTGGATGGGGAGAAATGCTAAAAGAAAGCGCCCTGGAGACCTTCTTTGGTCGTGGAAGCTGTTCCTAGATAAGTTGGAAAAGAAGCACGGCCACAGAAAAGCCACGCTACTAATGCACACGGAACCAACAGACCCAGAAGGCCCTAATCTATATTCTAATGTTGAAAATTTAGGAATTATGGATAATGTAGTTTTCTCAAGGGAGAGGGTAGATTTTTCACAAATCAATGTATTACATAATATAGCCGATGCATATATTATGATAAGCTTCGCAGAGGGTTTT
>Ga0098061_1001825_pt1 | contig 10269 bp, 10 predicted proteins | sample 22_taG_FD_92579 | JGI IMG/M metagenome (GOLD analysis project Ga0098061, IMG submission 92579) | Marine viral communities from the Subarctic Pacific Ocean - 22_ETSP_OMZ_AT15343 metaG | ecosystem: Environmental > Aquatic > Marine > Oceanic | place: Subarctic Pacific Ocean | collected 2015-01-20 | reverse complement strand
TATGCGAGAAGCAATGATATGCCTCGTCATATCACTATTAGGTAACCAATAAACTTTTGACTTATCTGTAAGTAAAGAAACGGGATGATTAGAATGTATTTTTCTCGGATTTCTTAATAATCTCAAATGAAATCCTTCTCCTTTAAGCCAATATTCCAAACGGTGTTCCATCTCAGCAGCCTTTGCTGATTTAGGAACAGGAATACCTGCCTTTTTGAGTTTAGAGGCTAGTTTAGCCTTAGTTACTTTTACCGCCAAAGTTCTCACTTCTTCTTCGCTGATGCCTTCTTCTTAGGCGCACTCTTCTTCTTTGGGGGAATAACATCGTAATGCCCATCGTCACGCAGAACATACTGCGTTCCGTCTGCTTCAGTCCAACCTTCGTTAGCCATTTAATCAGAACCCTTCAACATAGGTAATATAGAGGTACATCTTACCGGCTGTTAGAGCCGCAGTAGCGATTGTCAAAAGAACGCTGCTTGCAGCACTCATCTTCCCGTTAACTACAAGACCGCTTACCTGTGTCGCGGCTACATAAGCCGCATTGTCGAAAGCAGTTGCGGCCTTAATACCAGCAGCAGTTCCAGTCCATCCTAGTGCGACAGTAGCCGAACCACCTGAAGCGAGAGCAGTCGTAACATCCCAAGTTGCGCTTGTGATAAGAGCATTGTCAGGAAGTTGTTGTGCGTTACCCGCAGCATCAGTTAGAGTTAGAGCCGAGGCTACACCGCCAAGAGCATCGAAATCATACATGAAGCAAAGAGTCTTCTCTTGGAAGCGACCCAACTTCTCATTATTAATTAGGTCTTGCATCTTTCGGTTTCGATTATTCTGTGCTGACATCTTTCTCATCTCCCTATCTTAGTAATCAGTTATCTCACGCAACTCCAGTAATCTTGCAAATTCGGTTGTTAAGCCCCGCACTTGCCCCGTCTTGGTGTTCGTGGATAACTGACCCAAAGAAAGAGGTCAGAAGCCAATCGTAGCCAACGCCGGGAAGCCTAGTCAACTCAGTTTCCATGAACCCCTCGCCGTTGTATTGGAAGAACTCGGCGGTTTCCGAACCCGGAATCAGTAATAGGGCATCGTTAGCAACCGAACTGTCCCTTGAATAGTAAACCGTTAGGTTTGCAATTCGTCCCATGTGGGACTGTAGCGACTCGACCACGTTTCCGAAGAGTTGCGTGTTCAGCATTGCGCTTCTGCAAGAAGCCGGTAGGATTAGAGCCATAGGCTCATCACCCGAAACCCTTGCGTTGACGAAGATTAAGTCCATAGCCGCTAGGAGGTCGCCCTCTTCATCAGCGCCAACAGACCCGAAGGTATCAGTAGCCGCCGGGGTTTGTCCAGCACCAGCCGCAAGAGCCGAAAGAATCTCGGAGTCTATCTTGTCAGCGCGAGCGCGGATAACACCGAGTTGCTGCCTGTCAATATTCTCCCATGACTCTCCTCGTAGCCTTACGCTGTCGAGGAAGGTAACACGACCCTGCCCCTTGTATAGTTTGGTCGAGTAGTTCTCGGTTCCAATCTTGGTCGGGTCCACGATGGCGTTGTCATCTAGGGGGTAGGAGAAAGTGCCGTTGACTCCGGTGTACCACTTGAAGTCCATCCAAGGCACGGAGCGCACTCCGACAACCTTCGTTCCAATCGCAATGGTTGTGGACTGTAGTTGAATAAAGTCCCTTAGCGTTTGCTCAATTACTGCGTCACCCGTCGAGAAGGGGCCAGCAGCCGCCTCCACGTTTAGTATCTGTTCCAATGTCTCGTTTGCCATTCTAATCACCTCAACTTGCTTGTTCCCCGACCTCATATCCAGCCGTAGCAATGGCAATCATCTCTCCCTCAGAACTAGCGGCGGCTGTATCACCAGCACCGTTTGCTCCTAGAGCAGCAGTTGTCATGCTCGCTCCGACATAAATACCGAGTTTCTTGTTTGAGCCAACAGTCTTGGTTACAAGTCCATTTGCTCCACAGTAGGCTACCTCACCTGTTTCCCACGCTTCGGCTGCAACTGCCTGAACCATCAGGGTCGCACCGAGGGGATAAAAGGACACGGTTCCGCCAGTAGCATCGTAAGCACCGCCAGCAGCCCTGCTGCCTTCGCCAACCGAAATTCCTAGAGGGTACTCTCCAGCCGCGCATAGTTTTACCGCGTCCTCGTCCTGTTGGTAAGAAATTATCTTACCGGGACCATAAACGTAGTTTGCTGCCAATAGTGCAATATTTCTTGGGTCTGTTCCTTGTCCGTATGCCATCTCAAATCATCTCCTTTATCTCTTCGTAAGTACGAGCCTTCATATTAGTCTCATCACCAGCGAGTGTGCCGTTCCATGCCCTTGCCCAAGCGTTGTAACATCGAGCGTACAACTCCTCATCGGACTCGACCATCACACCATTTAGGTAATTGGCTACAACCGGCTTCCTCTCTTCCGAGGCCACAGCCGGGGTTTTAATCTCAAGGGGCGTTTCATCCACGGGCTTCATCTCGAGTGACTTCGGCTCGGGGTGTGCCATTTGCCACGATGCAATTAGAGTCTCAATAGTCTCAGATTGTAGGTCATCGTGACCTGACATACCTAGTTCGGTAGCCTTCTCAACGAGATTAAGACGAGCATCTTCTATTCGGGCAGAATCAGCCGCCTCAAATTCCGCAACGCGGCTTGAAGCAAGCACAAGGTCTGCCTTAAGGGACTCAATCTCGGCCTCGTAGTCTGTTTCGGGGTTAGTATTGTCATCTGTCATAGCACTCACCATATCTTTACTAATCTCGGCAGGTTGTGAATGACCTATAAAGGTTGCCTCGATAACCTCGACTTTTTCAATTCTCTTAACCGTTTCGATATTTGCGCGTTCATAAGCAGGACGATATACGATAGCCAAATGGTCAAATGTGAAGTCCTCCCCGAACATTATCCCATCTTCATCAGCCGATACTGGGACACCTGAACCCCCAATACTCACACCATACTCAGGTTTTAACCATAAGCCGGATTCAAGAGCCTCGAAGAGTTCGGGTCGCGTAACGTGCGCGATATACCTTACCTCATAACCCCCAGCAACGGTGGGAAGATAAATTGCATTTTTGATGTAGCCAACAACGGCCTTTTCCACGCCACCGTCCGTATTGCGGTCAAATCCACTCTCGCCCTCTATGGGGTCGGGATGATTCAACGTGAGGTCTGCGCCCTCCATCTGACGCGCAACATTTCTCGCGCCTTCCTGTGTAAGCGACCAAAAGTTCTTATTAAAGCCCTCATGGAAGGCTATTCCCGCAATTTCTATAATAGTCTTGCCTGTAGCAGCCTCAACGAAGGTATGTGTGGCGTCAATACTCAGGTCAAGAGTAACAGAAACTATTTGGCATTCACCATCAACCATCTCTTCACCCGGAGGGCAAGTGACGGAAATTAGTTTCTCTTCGGCCTCACAACTATCGCATCCGCATGACATACTATTGTGAGTTCTTAGGTGACTTATCAATTATAGCCCTTTTACGTTGCCTCTAACCAATACCATCGTTCATCATCCAATTCCCCATCATAATAAACACGGTATTGCATATTCACCTTATCTTGATATGGTACATTGTAAAAGTCAAGGTATTGGTAGTCCCAATCCATGTAATACGTTGAAAAGTTGTCCTCTTGATGCCATAATGATACATTGGTTTCATTGTAAGCATCAATTGTAATAAAAACTGTCACGTTTGCCATACAGGAGAAATCAACATCAAACTCGTTATAAACTGAAGTATTGTTGTTTTCCCAATACGAAAGAACGTCATAGAACTCGGCGTAGCAATCCTCGGTAACTTCTTCTTCCTCTTGGGGGTATTCACATGACCCGTCATCGTGTGTCGCGCTCGCGTTATAGTTAAGGGCCGTTTCATTTGTGCAACCATAAACTGCTGCGGCTTGCTCTCCTTCATCATACTCAAAATCTAGTGTAATGACTTTGAAAAGGGCTATTGTCCCATTAGTGACTTCAATAACGGCATGGTGGGTTCCTTCACTCATATTATCAAGTTGTTCCACGAAACTATGTTGGTTCCGAAATTCAGGACTTGTGCCGTTTGTAGCCAATCCATCAACAGTAATATTGTAATTCACAGTATGCACATTATTACATCGTGCTAAATCTGCAATAGACACCGAGAAAATAATATCATTATCAACAATATAATGGTCTTCATTTAAACTCCAAACTTCTTCACAATCATCGAGGTAAGGGTTGAGGCCGGGGTCATCCTCTACCAAATCAACGACTTTATCCACAGCAAAATCAATGAAGCCAACCTCATTTAGACCGGCCATTAACATAGCAAGAATTGACCCTATAGTAATAAGGAGAGTCCTCAACTCTTGAAATCGAGCATTCAACTCCTCAATTATGTTCTCTTCCTCATCGCTATCGCTCATACTATATTAATTTCCCGAGTGACTTATGGTTATTCCCAGTATGACAAATATGTAGCATAAAACAATTGTTGGTGTTTTTACACTATTTAGCAGGTCCGGGCTGTGACTTTTCTCTTGGTAACTCTTCTTTCGGCATTACCGGATTATTTTCTTTCCTTTCGTCGCCATCAGTCTCAAGCGGTAGGTTTAGCATATCTAAGGCTTGATTTAGTGTTATGATGCCACTATCCCAACCCATACTAACTCTTTGCATCACGTTTAGGGGGGTTTCGCTATCCATAGCGTCAAATCGTATTGTGGGTAAATCAATCCGCCTGTGTTCTATCCCCAAGAGGTCAAGGTGTGTGTGGAAGAGGGCATAACAAGCACTAGCAAGGATGCTGTGCATTCGGCTAATCGCTTGGACGGCCCACAAGTTCGCGTTGAAAGTCGCGGCAAAGGTACTTCCCCTCTCCTGCCCTGCGGCCACACGCGGTACTTGTAGTACGGCGGCTATATCCGCGTTAATGGCATCTAAGAAGCCACCACTATCAGGGAGGCTGTTTTCCAAGTCAACGTGGTGCAAATTGACATAGTGGGGTAGTACAGGGATTTGGTCGCCTCTTAGCCCCTCAAAGAGTGTGATTACCTCATCCATAATGTGAGTGAGTCGTTCTGCTTGTTCTGCCGGGTCTTGAATATGCTCAATGGCTTCTTTATCAATTGTGATATATTGTTTCGTCATTGAGTCCTCTAACGATAGGCGATTGTTCATGCTGTTATACTTCATGCGTATGGCTTGTTTGAGCGCGGAGAATCGTGAGGCACCCCAAATACCATAGGTCTTTCTGCCACGATTGTCCACGAACCAGTTTGAACGGTAGTCAATCTTGATGTGTAGTATTTCTTCAGCAGGTATTTCACGCGCATTAAGTTTCATCTCGCGTAGTATATAGAGACTCGCACGAATGATGGGGTTATCCTCACTGGCGTCGAACACACTATCAATGCCTCCGCGCTCGTCCACAATCGTAATTTGCTTCACTGGTAGGCTTTGTAGGTCTGTGATGCCCACACCCTGCTTCCCTACAATCTTGTTAATGTCGTTTCCGTACACCATCATGTTTCGCATCGAGTTAATGAGTATGTCATCAAAATCAAGTCTTTCTTCCACAAGTTCCCTAATAGCATCACGAATAATCGAGTTCTTTCCTTTGTCGTAGTTAATCTCGTAATTATTGGCTGTCAGCGACACGGCGCGAACAGCCCCGTTAAGTTCGGGGTCAAGTTTAAGCATGAGGTCGTACATATCAAACTCGTTGTCGTAACTGCTATCTTTTTGTAGTCTTTCTGTATCTCGCATTATATCGGGTATGCCGGCGACTGCCCTCAAACCCTCTTTCTTTGTGCCCATTCTAACTAAATTTGGCTGTTCACTCGCCGTTTCCTTCCAAAATTGATACCACTTACGCTCTACCATGTAATTAACTAATATTCGAGTGTTTCTTAAGCATTTGCCCAATTATTTCTGTTTTTTCAGATATTTACTGAAAAAATAAAATGTTGTACTGCACTAACATTCCGTAATTCTTTTTTTCCTTCTATAGTATTTGACACTTATACTACTACTAACTCTATAGTAACACTATTACAGTAGTGAAGGGGCGCCGACTACCTAAATGTCTTTGAAGAAATAAAAGAATTGAGTAATAGCCTCGCAGTTGCCTTGTTAATTCTTTTGGTCAACAGGAAAAATAACGAAAACAATTCTGCTCACCGGCAACCTTATTAATCATTTAAACGTCGTTTGGAGTAATGTCGGATAAGGGACACTTCTCCGGGCGCGTCAAAATGAAGGGCGGTCAGGAGTTAATTACTAAGTATGCTTATGAGCGAGAGTTTAAGAGCGAAAGTGAGTTTGCTCGCTTTTTGCATGAGTTGGAACCCACACGAAGTGTTCATGGGTGGCGTGGTGCTATCCTTCGGTGGAAGAAGGCTGGCAACCATATTACCTATACTGTATGGAACGGGCGTAAGAAGAATCCTTCATATATGAAGAGTGTTCCTAGTGAGTTTAAGCAAAACTATAAGGTTGATGTTCCCCCAATTATGAAATCCTATTATGATAAAGAGGCTGACCTTTATCTAACTTTTATGGAGCAACCTAATAGCATGATTGCTATTAAAGGTGACAAACATCGTGAAATGAAAAAGGAGTATTCCGATAGCGGCTCTAGGCTAACTGTTGAACAAATGTCAATCAGATTCGAGTTTCCCATCCTTTGGATGCGGGATTACATTCGGGCGCACCAATGGAAGCACCCGATGAGTCCACATACCGATGAAATCCTTCTTGAAAAGACTGAAGAAGAACTTGTCATTGATTATCTTGAAGTCAAGCGTAATGCTGTTCTCCAAAAGTCTAAAAGGGCACATTTTGCTAGTATGGCTAAAGATGCTAATAAATGGCGCCATCTTGATGACACTTTCTATAAAGAGTTCAAAGACGCTCTTAACAAAACTAATATGGCACCAAAGAAGGTTAAACCTATTAAAATGGATGAGGCAAGTCCCTATGCCATTGTAATTTCCCCTACCGACCTTCATTTTGGCTCAGGTAGTTGGATTGACGAAACTGGTAATAAATATGATACTGAAATGGCTAGTGAAAGGGTACTTGAGCGAACCGAAAACTTAATTCAGCGTATGCCGGGTCGTCCTGAGCAAATTTTCCTTGCTACGGGTAGTGATTGGTTTCATGTTGATAATGAAGAAGGAACGACGACGAAGGGTACACCACAAGATATGTCAGTAAGCCCCACTCAAATTTTCATGGATGGGTGCGCTCTTGCAAGGGAGCATATTGAATTATTGAGGGGTGTATGTCCAATTGAAATATTCTTTATGCGTGGTAATCACGATAGACACCTTTCTCTAGCCTTGATGATGTATTTGGGTGCTGTATATGAAAATGTTGATGATGTAGTAGTTAAGTTAGACCCTAAGTTGCGTCAATATGCTGTTTGGGGTAATAACCTCATTGGCTTTACGCATGGTGATGGTGTTAAGGGAATGGATTTGCCGGGACTTATGGCTAAGGAAGAGTGGAAGAATTGGGGTAATTGCCAACACAAGATTTGGTTTCATGGGCACTTACACCACCAACAAGTAATTGAGAAGGGTGGTGCTATGGTGATACAATTACCTAGTTTGGCTGGAAATGACCGTTGGCATTATAGAAAGGGTTATATTTTGGCTCGTCCGGGTATTTCTGCTCATCTTCTTGATAAAGAATTGGGAGTTGTAGGAAATCTCTTTGCTCCGGTGATTGATAATGCCTAATTTTAATGTTGATTTCTCTATGGAGAGGTCTAGGACCGATGTTTCCTATTTTTACCGTTGGCTTGGTTATACTTGGGGCGACCATATAGGCGAATGGATGAAAATGTACGGAGAGCGTGGTGATGCTCAAGTCCATCGTGTTTGTGTGATTGCTCCCCGCGACCATAGTAAAAGCACTACTCTCAGGGTAAAACTATTGCATAGTGCCCTATTTGAGAAATGGCGAAACAAACCCTTTACCTGTTGGTTGTTCTCCGCGAGCAAAGACCTAGCGATTAGAAGACTAGAAGAGATAAGGGAGGATATGAAGCGCCATCCACAGTTGAGTAGGTATCTCAATAAGAAGAGGGGTAATAAGTTAGAGTTGCACTTTACGAACGGTGCTTGGATAAGGGCTACAAGCGTTGGGGCCGCTATTCGTGGCGAGCATCCCGCGTGTATCGCTATGGATGACGTATTGGATGATATGGGTGATATGGACTGGACGAACATCCGCCATTGGTTTAGGAAGAAGATTACGCCTATGTTGAGTCCCGGTACTTCGATTTACGTTGTTGGTACGCCGATGAGTATGGTTGACCTTTATCATACTGAGATGATTGAGAATGAAACGTGGAGACATGGTATTTGGTCTAGCATTCCCAATTGGGATGAATGGAAGTCTGACCCGGATGGGGTTGCACCAAAGGAGTTGTGGCCGGAGTTTAGACCACTTAGTTTTCTCCTAGAACAAAAGTCGGCTATGGGAGAATTGTCATTTATTCAAGAATACCTGTGTAGGGTCATAGATGATGAGGCGGCTGTCTATCCTAGAAATTTAACAAGAAAAAATCTCAATATGGATGCTGTTTTGGAACAAGAACGGTTTGGTCAGGGTAAATATTCTATTGGGTTTGACCCTGCACACGGTTTGGGGCAAGATTATAGTGTAATGGTCTGTTTGAAGCAGGATAGTGATGGTTATATCCACCTAGTGAATATTTGGAGGCGTAATGACTTCCCCCCGGATAAACAGGCCGATATGATGATTGAGTGGAGCAAGCGGTATGGTACTCCCGCATTTGCGGTTGAGGCTGTTGGGTTTCAGCAGTTGTATGAGAGTTTGATTGCTCAAAAGGGCGGTGTGATAGATTATCGGGAGAGCAAGGTTAGCAATCGGACGGTGAAGCAGGGGTTATTGAACCGGATGAGAGTTTGGTTCGAGCGCGAGTTAGTATGCTTCCCCTATGGAGATGACCATACTAGAAAGATTGTTAATATTCTCCTTGAAGAGTTGGAGACTCATGCGTGGCGTGATGGATTGATTGAGGATTTGGGTCGGCACAACGACTGTGCAATGGCGCTGGCTCATGCTATAGACCAATTCACTTATAAGTCACCAAACTTTCCCGTAGTTATGGGAACCATGAAGAAGGGTGAGTGGACGGGTGGCGCGACAAGCGCCCCTCAAAGAGAGAAGTCGAGTAGTCTCGGCGGTAGAGTGATACGAAGGTGAGTGAGTGGCAGGAAAAAAACCAAAGAATAGACGCATAGGGTATCGGCGCACTAAGTTCAAGGTGCAAAACCCTGAAATACGAAGGCACGGACCAAAACCAAAGCGTCAGGTTTATGCCGAGGCGATTGAAGGTGTATTGAACGGGTGGTGGGGCGACCAATGGCTTACCAGTAGTGAAATTGCGTATATGGCAAATAAAACGATTAGTAATCATTGGACGCAGTTGAATGCGTTTAGCGTGGGTGCTATCATGCGGAAGTACGAGAAAAGCGGCCATGTCAACAGTCAGAAGAAGGGCCAAACTGCGACTAAAAAGTGGAGGCGAATTGAAAAAATTTAATAAAAATCTCGCGTGGTGGTTGGCGGTGTTGCGTCGCCCATAGACGGCCTTTTTGGCGCGTCTCAAATTCAAAAGCGGATGATGGTTTGCCTATATACCCTTCGATGATGCACGAAGGAGCATATCGTCCTGTTCTTTATATGTGAACTTGTCTAGGGCTGCTCATGGAGCCAGCCCCCATACCCACGCGAACAACGACGATAACCTGCGCCACACTAGGTTGCAAAAATACACTAAGTGTAACCGGCAACATCTGGTGCAACTTTTGGCATTGCCCCGAGTGCCTAGAGGAAACAAGGGAGTTGATGCTTAGATGATACCTAGTGTAATAAATGCACTAACTGAGCGTATGCACATGGGGGGATTCACACTTAGTGCATATCTCACACCTAGTGGTGATGTGGAAGTGGAGTCGTTCATAGACGTAGGGAGCGTAGAGAGTGAGACGAGTAGGTACTCAGTCGGTCGCGCTCAAGGGGATTATGCCCCATGCCTAGAGGGTACGGTACCCGATGCCTTCACAATAGAGGACTGCATAAGGGGATGCCTTCTATACGGAAACGAGAATCACGATTGGGCTGATGGGGGGGCCGTCTATGTGGGTGGCTGGGTGCGTGACGTTCCACCCCACGGAGTCCAACAATGGGTATTCGACCCGGTGTACCTATGTGAAACCCTTGATGAAGCCCTATACT
>Ga0098061_1001824_pt1 | contig 10269 bp, 21 predicted proteins | sample 22_taG_FD_92579 | JGI IMG/M metagenome (GOLD analysis project Ga0098061, IMG submission 92579) | Marine viral communities from the Subarctic Pacific Ocean - 22_ETSP_OMZ_AT15343 metaG | ecosystem: Environmental > Aquatic > Marine > Oceanic | place: Subarctic Pacific Ocean | collected 2015-01-20 | reverse complement strand
TTCTTAAAAACCTATGAAGAAATATGGCATGCACCAGAGGGATGGAGGTGGCAATTACAGTGGGAGATAGATGAAGTTTTGTACGAACACGGAACTGGAAATACAGGACAAAATGCAGCAAGAAATAGAGCGATTACCAATAGGCAATCAACTGTGATTGGGCACTCTCATTCTTTTGGAGGCGTGTCGTATATGGCGAGTAGAAAGGATATGATTTTTGGTATGAATGTAGGCTGTGGAATTGATGTAAATTCATATGCTTTTGCATATGGAAAACAGTTCACAAAGAAGCCAACTATTGGTTGTGGAATTGTAGCCGAAGGAGGAAGATTAGCCATCTTTGTTCCTATGGATTTGGGGAGAAAAGTAGTGTTAAAAACTTCTCAAAATACATAATAGAAAAGGGATATATTTGTCTATCTTTGTTGACTTAAACTTCACTGTTTGAATTGAATTACTTTAGTTTTTAGTTTTGGTAAAACCCTGCATTTTCTTACGAATTTACGGGGTTTTGCTTTAATGAGTTTTCCTGAAGGGTACGGTTAAAAACGCCCAAATATCCTCCTCACACCATACTATATATATATATATCTCTCTCAAAAAACCCCCTTTTATAGATACAAACTACCCTAACTCCCTGATAATCAGAGTAGCCCCTTTAACAAAATAAATTGTTGAAAAAATTAGGTTATTAAGTATTCTGTATGTATATTTAGTTTCAATAATAACCCAATAAAAAATTAGAAAATGAAAAAGTACAGTTACACATCAGAATTCACAAACGAAGAAGTAATAGTTACTTCACACTTTACAAAAGAGGAAGTAGAAATGTTAATAGAACAATTGATACTGTGGGAAGGAGACAATCCAGATTGCGTAAATGAAAGAGCGCAAAAGATGGAGAAGTTAAGAGTAAAGTTAGATATAAGATTAGAAGGATTATCCAAATAAAAAATTAACCCAATAAAAAATTAGAAAACATGACAAAAGTAAAAGTAAAAAGTAAAAGAACATTCGGAGTAGAATTAGAGTTTAACAATCGCAGCCAGTATACTGGGCAGTGTAATCGAAATGGCTCGTTAGCAATGAAGTTAAAAATGATGACGGGAGAAGATGTAAGATTTGAACCTTACAATCACAATAATGATTCAGGAAGAACTTGGTGGAGAATTACTACTGATGGAAGTAGCGACTTGGAATTGGTATCTCCTGTAATGGGAAGATTTGAAAGTCCCCAAGAGAGTATGACTAATCGTTGTAAGGTAATGTGGGAAGCGTTGCAAAGTATTCCTGGTATAACAATTGGAGTACGGGAAGGCATCCATGTGCATATCGGTTGTAGAGATTTGGATAGCCGTTCAGCCGTTAATGTTTTGAAGTTGTATCAAAAGCACGAACAAGAAATTGATTCTGTTATGGCTCCGTCAAGAAGAGGAGTTAGTGGAGGTAACGGATATGCGAAATCTAATCTGAGAGATATTTTATTTGCTGAAGGAAGATTAACAGACAGATGGGATGGACAGTCAACAGGAGACAGTGTAGCCAAAAGAACATTACAATACTACTGGGAGAGATTGAATAAGTTTATTGTGGAGGACGATTACGATAACAGATTTGTTAACATTGGAAGGATTGCAAGATGGCAAATGAGAAATGACGGACATCAAGGGAGATATAGAAAAGTAAATTTCTGTTCGTATTTGGATTACAGAACAATTGAATTTAGACAACACGGTAGTAGTATTGACTATGAGAAGATTGGAACTTGGGTAGCCTTTTTAGGAAACTTGGTAGACCGTGCAGCAAAAGCGAAACAAGTTCAGATAACAAAAAGAAGTGTACAGGAGGGCTACATTGGAATCTTTGGAGTGGGACAAAGTCGTAAGGTATTAAAGTATATGACAGACCGTGCAGAACATTTTGGATTCAACACAGGTGGAGCATATGAGTATGCAACAACAAATAGAATTGTATAATTAAACAAATAATAACTAACCCAATAAAAATTAGAAACTATGACAACAGAACAAAAAATTGAAAATTTAGAACGAGCGTTAGACTTAGTAAGTGAAGCGCAAGAATTAGTGGATGAAGCAATGAGAGGTTCTTCATCAGAAAGTAATTACAAAGCATATGGACGATATGGCTTTGACCAAATCTTTGGGAATGGAAACCCGTATGATGGCTCCGTTCAAAAAGTACTGGACAGATTAGAAGAAGATTTAGATAATTTTAACACTTGTCCTAACCAGTGTCAGTAAAAGAACAAAATAATTATTAACCCAATAAAATTAAAAACTATGTGTGGATTAACAGGATACACGGGGAACAGTATCGCAAGCCCGAAAATAATACAAGCGATACAATTAGCGAACGATAGTAGAGGAGGTCATTCCTCAGGTTATTATGACGGAAAGGAATTTGTCAAGTGTATAGGTAAGAATAGTAAGCAACTTATTCCTCATATGAAAAAATTGAATACTACTATATTTATAGGACACACCCGATTTTCAACACACGGGGAGATTACTATTCCAAATCAACATCCGTTTCAATATGGTAAGGTAGTTGGAGCCCACAACGGAGTATTGCAAAACTACATTGAGGTAGGGGAGGAATACAAATGCGAGGAAACCGAAGTGGATAGCCAAATGATTTTCAAAGTACTTAACAAACAAAATAACGATACAAGTTTGTTAGGGAAGTTTTGTGGGGCGTTGGCTACATTGTTTGAAGTAGATGGAAAGTTGTATACTTATAGAAAAGGCAATCCTTTATGGGTAGGTAGGGATAAAAAAGGAGGAGTTTATTTTTCTTCACTACGAGATGTCCTAATGAATAATAAGTTGAAGGATATATTTCAATTGTTAGAAGGAAGATTATACATATGGGAGAAAGGAGAATGTATAGCGAAGATAGATATTCAGTATGACCCCGTATATAGTGCTTACAATCACATTAAAAGAAATTGGTGGGAAGGATATGGTTGGAACGGATATGGGACTTGTAAGGAGGAGGAACTTGCGGATGAATATAGTGAGGAGGGGGATGAATATAGAGCGATAGAGGGCAGTTCTCCAAAGAAAGGGCATAAGGGAACGGAAGGATGGAAATGGAGTAAAAACGAATCTGGGAACTTAGTTCTAAAAAAGGACGAAGAGAATCCTCAACAACTAAACTTTTTTGATTAATAACTAACCTAATAAAGTCCTAGAAATAGGCATAAAAAAATGAACACTTATCAGATTGACAACGAAACATGGACAGAAGAAGAAGTACAAACACAAGCGTATGAATACCTTGATTTGAACAATGAGCGTGAAGAGTGGCTTGGAAAAGGAGAGAATGAATTTATCATTTATCTTCAAATTTTAGCCCACTACGGACACAAGGTAATAATTTAATAACTAAAAACAAAAACTATCAATTATGAATTACAGTGAAAGAAAAAGAATGAGAAACCGAATAACAAAAGCAATAAAAAAAAGAGAGGAGAGCAACTTGAGAGATGCACAAGGGAAGAAAACAAAATGGCAGATTGGAGATGAGGTTAAAGCAAACCGATATATGGCGGGAGAATTTGATGGAGTAATGAAGTTGAGAGTAGTTGGCTTTGACAAACAACACAATTGGTATATTGTGAAGTATGTTACTGCAAGGCTCTATGGCGAAAAACAGTTGTGTGGAGCGGAGGATTTCTTTCCAGTATTGCAACATCATTTGGATGATGAAGGACAGAGAATAGAATTAAATCGTTAACAACTAAAAACTATCAATTATGAAATGGACAAAGTACAGAAAGAGACATGGGATAACTTTGATGACTACTCCTGAATATGAGGAGGTATTCAAAACCCGACAATCAAGAATTATTTTCGGAGCGAAAAACTTAACCGATTTGATAACGGAAATGCGTCATATGGTATTCGATATGCTCCCAACTAATAAGGAACATATGAAGGATACTGCAGAAGCGTTTATCAAATGGGATGGAAGTGTCATACGAACCGATACAGAGGAACATTTCGTATCAGACCTTTTAGATGCGAAATACTTAAAGATATACCGAAGACCCCAAAAAGCCGTTAAAACGCGTATTTTAGGGCGTAATCGTAAGAATTGGGATGAAGTTATTCCTATGTGGCTTATGGTAATCGGTATGTCAGGACTTCTTACGAGATTCTTTTTAGGTATAATCTTTAACATATAGGGCTATGCGAACTAAAAACAAATGCAATAAAACTCGTAAGGTAGATAATCCTTATGAGATATGGACGAGTAGAAAATTGCCCAACTGGGAATGGAGAGTGTTGAAGAAATGGCAATCTCCAAAACACGAGGCTACTAATCCTTATGCAAGATGGTATTGTGCGGTTAGGAGTCCAATGACTTGGGGAAGTTGGGAGTATGGAGATGTGTATGTAAGGGAAATCAAATCAGTAGCCACAAGAAAGAAATAACTTAATATTAACCAAACTAATTAACTATGAAAACATTAGTGAAAGTGCTTACCTTAAAGTTAGAAGCGGACAAGGTAGTTAGAGCGCTGTCCGAAAAGGACAAGAAAACGCTTCGTAGGTATCTTCGTTTGTTAGAAGAAGGTATAATAGGACGAGAGGAGATTCCTCAAGTTCAAGTCATTCCAAAGGAGTCTGTGTCCAAAGAGAAGCCTGTAGGAAAGACGCGAAAGGGAGGGGGGTTTAGTCCGAAAGCAAAAGATTTGGATACCCTCGCCACGAACTGGAAGCATTCAAAAGAAGAATGCGAGTTAGAAATAATTAGGTTCTTAAAGATTTTGGATATTGAAGTTGGAGATAGAAGTAGTGGTATGAGAAGGATATATTGTATTGGAGATATAAAATGGATGAAAGATAACTACCCAAGCATCTATATAACCCAGATGAAAAGGGCTTACGGAAGATTGCATACTACTGACTACAAGGAGAAGTTAAAAGGGAGTAATGGTAGTTGGTTTGGCAAAACATTTCAACCACAATCTCAAAAACAATAATTATGGGAATAAATTTAAGATATGTAGACCGAGAGGTTTACCGACAGGAGGACGAACAAGAATATGAATTAGAAGTTAAAGAAAGTACCTCCACTATAAAAAAGTTCCACGCTAACGATTTGCCTTTGTATTTCAAATGGCATTGTTATGATACTTGGTACTATAAAGTATTTGTAAAGGATGGACGATTGCTCTGTATTAAGATTTCAAAAGAAGTCAACGGAGGAGGATTTGAGTTTAAGACTTTAGAACCTACAAATGCTTTTGTAAGTCAAAATGTTCCTATTGGGAAATCAGAATGGGATGAAGTTCAAACGGAGTTGATAAATTACATTACAAACAATAGTTTATCAACAAAATAAATGTATCTTTGTATATCACTTTTTACTAACTAACAGGTTGTGGCTTACCACTAAATTATTATGAGCGTTGAAACAAAAACGGCAGTAGTTGTAAACACTACTCAAAACGGAACTTGGGCAAATCAAAGAGGCGACAAGTTCTTCAAACACGAAGTTGAAATGGACAATGGAGACATTGGAGAGTATTCCTCAAAAACACAAGAGCAAGTTAAGTTTGTTGTTGGAGAGAAAACGGAATACGATTGGGACACTCAGTACCCGAAGTTTCCAAAAATTAAACCCCACTATGTTAAGCCAATGAGTAATGGAATGGGAGGGGGTTTTGCTCCTGAAACGGAAAAGAGGATTGTAAGACAAGTATGTATTAAAGCGAGTTGTGAATATCATTCGGCTCGTTCAACATCAACGGAGGATGTAATTGACGATGCAAAGATGTTTGAGAAATACATATATGGATAATGGGCAAGCATTATTGGGTTAGATATAAAAAGGGGCACTTGCCTGTCCCTTTTTTTATAACTTAAAAATAAAGAAAATGGACAAAACAGTTTACATAGCCAAATGCGTGTTGGCTAAAATGTTTGGAATAGATATGGAGCATTTTGAAATACATACTTCACGGAAGAGTAATGTAGTGGAGGCAAGGAGGTTTTTAATTTACTTTCTTACCCACGAGTTGCAAGTTAAGTATGACCATGTGCGTAGGTACATTCCAAGTTTAACTAATCACGCTACAGCAATGCATCATTATAGTAAGCATTGTTTTATGTTGGGGAGGTATCACACTACCCGAAAATTGTATAGGAAGTTTCGTACTAAAATGATTGAGGAGGGTTCGGAGTTCCTTGCTGAAAGCATACAAGAAAAATCAAAACAAATAAGACGACTGCAAACTCAAATTACTAACTTAAACACAATTACAAATGAAACTAATTAACATCAAGGAAAGTGAAGTAAAAAATCAAACGGATGCAGTCAAGTGGCATTTACAAGAACACGGAACTCTAACAAGTTTGGAGGCGTGGAAAGAATACGGAGCAACTCGTCTATCAGGTATCATTCATAGATTACGAAAACAGGGCTACGATAATATCATCACGGAAGATATTGTTGTGACTAATCGTTTTGGATGGAAAGTTACAATAGGGAAATATCACTATACACATCCTATTACAACTATATCTACTCAATTAAGTACGAACTATGGTATAAACGCCTAAAAACGGGGTATATGGAACGAAAAGGATACTATGCAATAATACCCGCTGATGTTAGATATTCAAATATCCCTGCCAGTGCAAAATTACTTTACGGAGAGATAACTGCTTTATCAAATCAGGAAGGATATTGTTGGGCTACGAATAACTACTTTGCAAAACTATACGGAGTAACAAAGGGAACTGTTTCAGTTTGGATGCAAGAACTTAAAAAGGAAGGCTTTATTACTATTGAAGTTCAAAGGAATGAATTGAAGCAAGTAGTAAAAAGAAGGGTAAGTATAGTGAAAAAAAATGATAGGGGTATAATGGAAAAGAATGAAGATAATATTAAAGATAAGAATATTACAAAAGAAAATATATTAATAGCCTTGAATAAGCGATTGAATACTCTTACAGAAGAAGTTATGGATAGTGACTATACAACTGAAATGTGTAATGAATTTTTAGAGTACTGGACGGAGTTAAATAAATCACAAACGAAGATGAGGTTTGAGATGGAGAAAACTTGGGACACTAAAAGAAGATTGGGAAGATGGAAACAAAATCAAAAGAATTGGGACACCCGAGCAGGAAGCGGAAAGGGTACTTTTGGTACGAAAATGCAACAATCAATAACTACATGGCAAGCAGCAAGAAACATAATTGAAAAAAATGAAGATAAATAAAATAGCCAAAAAGGAACTTACTTTGAAATGTGTTGATTTATTAGCCAAGACTTACTTAGAATTAGGACAACGACCTGACGAAGAAACTATTTCAACAATGGCAACAATACTATCAGAAGATTTACAAAAAGATTTTAAGACTATGGATATGGAAGATATTCAGGAGGCATTTAGAAGAGGAGTAAGACAAACCGATAAATTTCATTTGAATGTAAAAACTTACTACCATTGGATTAAAAAGTATAGACAATTATTGTGGGACGCAGCATATGAAGTTCATACTTTAAATAAGAACCCAAAAGAAGTCCCTTTATATAAACCTAAACAAAAACTATTAAAATGAGCGAACTATTATTTGTGTACGGAACTTTACAAAAAGACCATATCAATAATTGGATGTTGAAGAATTCTGTATTTGTATCAAATGCTTGGACAAAGAAGCAATATGCAATGTATCAAGATGGCATTCCTTATGTAACCAATAAAAAAAGAGTAAGTCAAATATATGGAGAGTTATGGCTTGTGTCAGAAGCAATATTAAAACAAGTAGTGGACCCATTAGAAGGACATCCCTCTTGGTACAAAAGAGAACAGGTTTCAATAATGAGTCCAAATGAAGAACTGACAAGTAATTGCTGTGGAGCAAAAGTATATGAGGAAACAGATATATGTGGAGCCTGTAATGACCATTGTGATGTGGAAGATTTTGAAGAGTACGCTTGGATATATTTTAATGATTGTACAAAAGGGAAGTTAATGGAAAGGGGCAGGTTCATTCCAACCTATAAGATATGAGTATTTTTAAAAAAAACGAACTTTGTCCTTATCGTTTAAAGGGCGAAACGTACAAAGAGTATTGTAAACGAAGGAAAAGCGTAAATATCAAGGTTAAAATGCATTTAATGGGAGATATAGTGTGGGATTCTAAACAAGAAGGAACATATAAACGAAAACTAAAACCAAAAACATGACAAAACATTTAATTAACGGGAAACCGTACACAAAATTATCGCCAATGAAAGAAATTAGGCGACATGTCAGACAAACGGACATAGAACCGTTGGAGAAAATCATTTTTCTAACAAGCAAACCTTTTGAAAGGGCAAAGGCAGTACACGATTACGCAACTGTAAGTTATTTTTCTGATTCTGAAACAACTTCAGGACAAATGTCGTTCATTGGACATAGGAAGGATTATGAGAAATGTATGATATGGCTAAAAGAAATGGATATGTATGACTTATTAGATGAGGTTTATATATTTGATAGGTACCATAAGAACGGAGACGATATGGTGGAGAAAGTTATTCCAATGAATCACGATTTTATGCAAAAAATAGTAATCAAAGAAAAGTATAAACATTGTTGGATGGGAGGAGAAGTATACGGAGGACATTTAGAAGCCAAATATGCGCTTGACCCTTTAAACGAAAGATTTTGAAAACCCTTTTACTAATATATGTTATCATAGTAATCGCTTGTGTATTGGAAGCATACTTCTGTACTAAAGAAATTGAATAGTTATGTTTATGAACACTTTGCAGTTGATAAAACGAACAATAGGCATAAAGGATAAATGGGGTAAGCCTCGTAAGTGGATTGTTTACTATGACAAGAAGGATAATATAAAGGAAGTTAAATGCATATACAAAGCCGAAAGATACCCAGGCAGTAGACCCTTATATTCAGATAAGGAAATAATTAAAATACTAACTAATGAAAAACTTAAAAGACTTTGAACATTGGCTGATAGGTTTGCTTATTCTTATCATTTGCATTCCTTTCATTATCCTTGCAGTAGTAACGGCTACAATTGTTTATTTGGTAAGCAAGGTAATTAGTTTTCCTAGGTAAGACCGTAATCATTTTCGTAGTAAAGTGCCGACTTATGATGCAGACAGGAATGGAAATAAAAAATATTTCTATCTTTGCAAAATGAAAGGCGAGGCACTCCTCCAATCAAACATAATCAAATACTTATCCTTAAAGTATCCTAAAGTACGATACTGTGCAAGTTTAGGAGGGCAATACCAACGCTATCCCTCCCAACGCAAGAAGGCAAAAGCAACAGGATATGTAAAAGGGTTTCCTGACTTACAGATAACAGAAGCAAGAGGAGGATTCTTTGGATTGTTCTTGGAGATAAAAGATAAAGGCTATCCCACATTAGAACAAAAGGAATGGATAGAAGCCCTTACCCAACGAGGATACAAAGCCGAAGTATGTAAAGGATTAGAGGAATGTGTATCAATTATTGATAACTACCTTGGAGATAGTATAACGCTAACTATCTGATAATGAAGAAGATAACAAAGAAACAAAATAAGATTAATCGAGAGTTGAAGGAAGTATATAAAGAGATAGCATTAGAGAGAGCCCACTTCTGTACAGGATGTGGACGGTCAGATGTCCCATTAAGCCATAGTCATCTAATCCCAAGGAGTAGAAGAAGGGACTTGATAACGAATAAACAAAACATAACCTATCATTGTTTATCACAGGGCGGTAGGACAGGATGCCATGACCTTTGGGAAACCAACACAGGTAGAAAAAAATTATTAGACTATCACAAGAACATGGAGACTATACTTGAAATGGATACTGAATACTACTTCTTACTAACGGAATGGGACGACTAATGCCAAAGTTTCCAAAGACAAAGAAGAAGACATGGCTATGTAGACCAAAGGATAGTTATAGAAAAGGATACGCAACGACACCTTTGGATTTTTACAACCACAAGAAATGGAGAAGCCTACGCAACTATTTCATACAGATGAATCCTTTATGCGTGGAGTGTAATAGACACGGCATACTAACGCCAGGAAAAGAAGTTGACCACATCATTCCTTTACGACTTGGAGGGAACCCTTACCGAATGAATAACTTGCAGACTCTTTGTAGAAGTTGTCATTCAAGGAAGAGTGGAAGGGAAGGACAAATAAATAAAAAAAAATAAATAAATGAAAGGAGTGGTAGTCTCCATCTTAAAAAGTAAATTTAGGGTTGAC
>Ga0098061_1001821_pt1 | contig 10278 bp, 7 predicted proteins | sample 22_taG_FD_92579 | JGI IMG/M metagenome (GOLD analysis project Ga0098061, IMG submission 92579) | Marine viral communities from the Subarctic Pacific Ocean - 22_ETSP_OMZ_AT15343 metaG | ecosystem: Environmental > Aquatic > Marine > Oceanic | place: Subarctic Pacific Ocean | collected 2015-01-20 | reverse complement strand
GTAAAGAATAACTGGATAAGAACCAATTTCTAATGTTGGATATTCAGGAAGAGGTTGGACAATAGTAAGAGGAGGAGTTGTGAGTACACCTTCTTTTACAATAACTGTTGGTATTCCACCAAGAATGACTTGACCTGCACTGGTTTCAGTTTCAGTTCCTGGAGGTAAAGTAACTGTGTCACCAGGACCGACTTCAATATTATTTTCTGGTGGGATAGGAACTCTAATAGTCCCATCATCATTTGTGACATTAGTATCTTCTGGATTTGCCCATATTCTACCATCACCACCAGTAGAACCGTTGGGAGATGGTAGATAATCTTTACCAGGATCAGTTACCACAATACCTGTGATACCAGTGCTTGGATTACCATCGGGGTCTGTGACTTCACCAAACTCAGGGACAACTACACCACCTTGACCAATACCACAATCATCCTTCACCTTTGTATAGGTACTTCCAATGACATATCCGTAACCTGCACTTACAACATCAGCACCAAGGACTTCACCACCACCACTTACAATCAGATTAATAGCAGCACCTGTTCCTGATCCAAAGATATCAAGAGTTGGTGGTCCACAAGTTCTTGCACTTGTATCACAAGAACCAGGATCAAACAGACCATCAAAGTCTAGATTAAAGTCAAAGTTATCCAAATCAACGGCATTTGATACGGAACCTGCAACACTGGTAATATTATCAAGTAATCCCTCGATATCACCAAGTCCAGCAGGTGATGCACCATCCCATAGACTCCATTCCTCAACACTAGAACATTCTGGTTTCTCCTCACAACTCAAGAAGGAAAGAACATCTAGAATCATCTGAAGTGCACCACCTGCAATATCCAGAACACCATCAATGACACCACCAACACCACTGATAATAGATTGAACTGCTCCGAATGCCTGACCGATAGCTCCGTCAATCAGACCAGCAAGTTGTCCAAGAAGACCACCTAAGAAGTTGTTAACAAGACACTCTGCAGTATTGATAACTTTACCAATCATACCCTTCAGGAAACCAAGAACAATATCAAAGAGTTTACCCATAATCTTTTTGAAGACACAAGCGATAATATTACTAGATAACTCCATACCCTCCTTCAGTAGGGGTCGTTCATTTGGCATCAACAGAAAGTATAATTTCTTGGCATTATTATTAAGCCTTGCAATGACATACTTTTCAATCTCAGTAAACAACCACTTAACAGCACCTGCAATTATCTTAGCACCTTCTATTATCTTATTTTCGATCCATTCTTGTTTCTCTGCAATATCAGTACTTAAAGCCAATCGGTAATCGTAAGCAGCTTTCTTTGCTTCCTGCACATCTTGAAGAACATTCTTTATCTGAAGCTGCATAGCACTTATAGGTGACTTACAGTCAGGTGATGGTGGAAGAGCTGCTTGCTTTTGACCATCCCCCGCACTTACTACACTGGCTAGCTCCTCTTGAGTGTTGTTACCAGTTACAGCCTCTGTCACTACTTTTGCTTGGTTGACAAAATTGAATGGAATATTCCAATTAGGATAGTCAGGAAATTCGCCTCCAGGGTTTGCTTTGATTAGGTTTGAAGGAAAAAATCTTTCTGTGTATCCAGTTGTAGGAACGAAAGGTGAAGAATTGGCACTGACCTGATTAAAATCATTGTTACCAAGACAACCCATAATAACTGGTTGCTGTCCATCTTCACCATCAAGATAGAAACCAAATACAAATGTTCCTTGACAAATGTTTGCAGATGCAGAAGATCCACCTGGTCCTCCACCTGCAGTCACAGGATACATTACAACTGCCCATGGTAAATCTTTATCTGGGATATCAGGATCTTCTGTTGATGCATCACTATTCCATGAGTCTAAGTGAGAACCCATGATACGAACTTTATATCTCTCACCAAATCCCTTAGATTCTGTGTTTTCTTTTGCAGGAAAACCAGAAATATTGTCTTTCCAAACTTTTTCATCAGGAATCTGACCGATCCACCAATAGAATCCGTCTCTTCCTAGATAATTTTTGTTGTATAAACTTTGATCTAACATTTAATCAATGTCCCCTAAACTGTCTCTAATAATGTCAAGACTTGATAGTGTTTGTTCTGAATCAATTTTGTGACACACATTTGCAACGACAAAGTTTCCAGAAAGTGTTTCACTACCACCAGAAACATCACTATTTAAATTAACAAACGTACAATGTACCACATCACCAGCCCTGATACTAAAATCTGCAGGAATAATAATATTTATTTTGGTTCTAAACAACTCATTATATCTCATCACCGATTGAACCATTGATTCTGGAGATCTAGTCGTAAATGACGGATTTTTTCTATCATCTACCAGTTTATCACCATCAGGTAGAGTTCCAACATCAAGAACACTAAACATCAACCTGGATGGGGTTTCTGTAATTTCTTTCTGTGCTTGGTTAGTCCTTTCATTCAACAGTTTTACTTTCCCTGCCTTATCTTCATCGAAACTAAAGTTTATAGGAGGTGGAGAGTACATTCTATAAACATCAAAGAATATAGTGATGTTATTATAAACACCTAAAGACAAATCCTTTCCAATATCAGTTTGTTGTTGAGTAGAATAATCTAAAATGTTCACTCTCTTACCACCAATACCACCAACTGGTTCTTTACCAGTATTATTATAGATAAAATCACGACCAGGTTTTACTGGTTGGTCAGCTAAGGTATCAATTGATTTAAAGTAATACCTATCTCTGGTCTGGAAAAAGAAGAAACCCGCACTCACACCTTCAAGTGTTCCTTTCGTTGGATCATCAGATGGAGTTTGTGATGTACAAGATTTAGATGCTAACCAAGTACAGGTATAAAGTGGTTTCTTTGTATTACCGATAAAGCTATAATCATAACTACTTTTTTCAATATCACTATCAGTAACCTTCAAAATATTTTTAAGAATATCCTCAACATGATCCCCTGGGTTACCATCATATCTCTTGGTAACTCTTCTCGTTTCATTGGTCCAATATTCTTTAGATACTAAATCCAGAATAAAAACCTTCTTTGTAGTTGAGGTACTAACATTTCGGATAGTTTTGATAAACATTGTATCTGAATCACCAATCTTAGAGTCTATCGTTCCTTCAGACTCACTAGACATATCATTACTATCAACTATTTCAAACTCAACCTTTTCACCACCAACTAATTCAAGACTATCAACAATACCAGTGGTTTTGATTCTACTATTTCCTTCCTTCTCAAATCCTGTATCAATAAATGCAACAGTAGCAGTTACAGTATTTGAGAGGATACTTTCATAATAAAAAAACTCTCCAATAGATCCACTAATGTCAACGGATTCACCATTAGAACCACTAATCTTAAATACTTTTATATCTCCAGGTCTGATAGACTCTTTATATGGTGGGTTCGACATTACGCCTCTTTATAATGCATTGCAAGTATTATATCTGTTCTATTTACATCACCACCAGAACCACCTGTGAAACCTCCACCTCCATTGCCAGGTCCTCCTCCAAGAAGAAGAGGAACCATCTTCTCTACAGGAATATGAATCATACGAGATTGTATAGCTTCATAAGGTGCATAATCTCCAATAGCTTGCATTACTTCTTCTCTACCACTAGCTTGGTTAATTGCAAGTAGCATATCTTTTGTGTGTCCTGCACTCTCATCCCGAACAACAATCTCACCTCCTAATAATTTTGCCGCTATTTCACCACTTCCAGGAACTTCACCACCTTTATGAAAACCAAAAGGAGTGCCTATAGAATAACGACTAAGAGGATTAAACCTAGCATTTTTTCCAACTTCTTTTGCATTCATTCCAAAACCTCTTATTTTACTTTTCCCCATTCCTGTGCCATCAGTATTCATACTCGCCTCCCAATGCAAATGCTCTCCAGTAACCCTTCCTGAACTTCCTTGTGTTCCTAATACTGTTCCTGCTTTAACTTTCTGACCTACCTTAAATTTATGTGCCATATTTTGTCGCATATGACCATAAAAATGTGCCATTCTTGATTTATTTTCTACAAATCCAATATAATTTCCATATCCACGCCCAGATGCTACAGTATTAATCGTAGCATCATTAAAAGCTAACAATTCTGATCCTAAAGGTAGTCCAGTAATATCTACACCCATATGATATCCAGGAGATATCGGTAAATTCCTATATCCCATCTGGCTGGAGATAACAGCTGATGTTGCCCTAGTTCCTTTTGTAGATGTAGGAAATGTTCTAGGTTGTGGTTGATGAGTTGGTTGAGTTGGTTGAGGTTTCACCACTGGTGATCCTTTTTGAATGGATGTCTGAGGAAGAGTTCCATCCTTTTCATAATCGGCTTGAAGTTCCGATAAGGACTTACCATTAATTTCAAGTTGAGAGGCAATACCATCTAGAACCTGCTCTGCTGCTCTAATTTGATCTTCCTGTTTTTTCTTATTATTAGGTCCTCTTGCACCTCTCAAACTTCTTTTCAATGTAGCAATTTCTTTAAGTTTTTCCTCATAAATTTTCAAGAATCTTGCTGTACTTTTTTCTTTATTTGTCAGTTTGTCCCTGTCTTCTTTCGTAGATATTCTCCCATAATTATCCCACAGAGCTCTAATGAATTGACCTTCGGCCGCCCTATCACCATATTGATAGTTATTGACACGGGTTTGTATTTGATTTGTATAAAAGTTTTTTAGAGGTGATTTAAGTTTATATAAAAGTGTTCTTAATGCCATTCCACCAGCCAATATTCCAAGTACTGCTAAAACTGCAGGATTCGTAACAATACCAACCAGAGATATTATTATAGGAGATAATATGGCAAGGAGAGTTCCTACCATACCTATGACAGGGAGAAATGAAGTAACAAAAACTGCACCCAATATTGCCAGAGCTCCAAGGACAATCTTATCTATATGGTCTGTCAAAAATTGAATCAATCCATCTTTCTTCTTAGGATCTGTAAGATAATTGAGTATGGACATAATACCTGTTGCTAAAACAAATCTTCCAGCCATACCAAGAATATCCGTTAAGAAGTCTGGTGACTTAAATTTCATTGGTTTTGAAACTTTTGTAACCTGTTTCTTCTCTTCAACGTTTTCTTCCCTCTTATTTCTCTTTACTTTACTTTTTACATTAACCTTTTGAATATTCTTTTTATTTTCATCATCAACATCTTTCTTGGTGGCATTCTTTAAGTCCTTTGTATTATATACCAAAGACGTAAGAATATCGTCCAATATTTTCAGATCAAACTGTTTCTCAATCTTTGAAGGAGGTAAGAACTTAGAAGTTTTAAACTTTTCACTATAAGTCTTGGGTTGTCTACTTCTAAATTTAGATACCTTTACTTTATTCTTATCAGTTGAACCAGAAAATAACTTCTCTGATGATATTTTCTTATTCTCTTTCTTTGCATCATCACCCGTCTTTACTAATGCACTTGTTATTTTTTTTGAAGGTATTGGAAGTGCCATAGTTTATCACACTATCCCAAGAGTTGTTATAATACCAAATCGTTGGGCCCAATTAGTTGGATCAAATGCAGAGATTGCATCTATTGTACTTTGACTGTCACCAGCTGAGCTCAATGGAAGTGAAGGTTTAGCATTTAGAATACCACCACCACCACCACCGATAACCGTGGTTGGGGTGACAGGTTGTAAAGACTGAGCCACTGATGGCACCGGTTTAAGTAATTGAGTTGTTAATAAATTCGGGTTAGACGATGGTTGTATTGATAATGGTCCTACACCTATCTTTTGCAACATTGTATTAACATTTTTAAGCCACTCTCTAGATCTAGTGATTCCATTCGACGCACCATAGACAAAATAAACATCCTTAAACAACTGCCTCACTTCTTCCCTTTCAGAATCAGTTAAGTTTGGCTTCCTCAATAAATCAGACAACTGTCTTTGTGCGACTTGATCAGGTTTATTACCTACACCTCGATTACCCATCTCTCTATGAAATGCACGAACATTAGCAATTATACCTTTATCACCACTCGCTGCCAAACCCGCTTCAGTTGGTGGAATACCCATCCTTCTCAATTCTTCCTTTAAAATCTTCTCCCTACCTTTTTGCCAACTAACAGCACCCCATGCTTTATTCGGTCCATCCATATGTGTTCCGTTAATTATTTTGATATTCAAACTATTCTCTCTACCCATTTCAGCAATCATCAGTTTCGCACCAATATCAGAATATCCCAGTCTAATCAACTCCTTATACATTATTGCAGCAACTTGTCTCTGACTCTGATTGCCTTTCGATCCAACACCAATCGGTGTTGTTGTTCCCGGATCAGGGGCTTTTGGGTTGGTAGATGGTTGATGTTGTGTTGAGTTGGGTGATTGTGGTTGATGTTGTGTTGAGTTGGGTGATTGTGGTTGATGTTGTGTTGAGTTGGGTGATTGTGGTTGATGTTGTGTTGAGCCAGGTGATTGTGGTTGATGTTGTGTTGAGCCAGGTGTTGAGGCAGGTGTTTGAAGACCTCCAAGCACTCCACCCAAGAAATTATTGGGCACTAGTGGAACTCTACCCAAGTGCACTTTGTTTTGAATGATAGATGGAGAAATTAGTGGGATCGGATCTACGGTTATAGGTTGTATACTATTACCAATAAACGGTATATTTTGTAATTGTTGTAACTGTCTATTAATACCAATTACAAAATTTTGTATCTTGGTATTCAAGCCCCTAATTTGACCATTCAAAGGTGTGATTATTTTATCAATAATAAAATTCTCTATACTCTTTTCAAGTTTTTTAATTTGTTTGTTGATAAATTTAGAAATTCCATTGATATACTTTGCAGGATTTTCAAGGAATTTCATCAATTCCATAATAAATATTGCAAAACCAAGTCTTTTGAAGAAATCAAAGAAACCACTCACCATAGAAGTAACTGGTTTTAGACTTTTTTTAATATTACTTACAGCACCAACCAACAAGTTTTTTCTTTCTGTTATATTTTCTCTTTCTTGATTTCCAGCTATTTCTTTATCAATTCTCTCTCGGTCATCCTGCTTTTTTTCTATAGCATCTTTCTTCTCAATGTTCTTAGTAATTTGTCGAACATTATTATCAACACTATTCAATTTAGAAGCAATCAGTGCAAAAGTCTTATCAACACTCTGTTTTTCAGGTTTGATATCCTTATCTGCCTCTTTTGGAAGTAAAGATATGGGTGTTACAACCATGGCCGAAGAACTAGGTTCCTTCTTTTTTGCTACAAAAGTCGCCGCTTTTATCTTCTGATTCTTTACTGTAAACTTACCACTCTTTTTTTTGATTCTCTTGTATTCATTATTGAGTAATTCGTTATCACCAGTAGAAATATTTGTGTCACCAGTCATTCTGGCGGCTGCCATCTTCTCTTTCAGAAGAGATTTGTAGTCACTATAATCTAATCCAGTAGGATCATCAATACCAAGGAGTTCTAATATCTTTGGGTCAATATCTTCATCTATAAGTTTTTCTTCTGCCTGGTCTACTCTCTTAGGAATAACTGTTAGTGCAGATGATTTCTTACCCTTCTTGGGCCCTATTTCCGCCCTAATCTCTTTTAAAAGAGAATCAATACCTTTAGGTATTTTTTTCTCTGCAGCTGTATTATTTAATGCATCTAAGTCACGTTCCTGTTGAGCAAAATCTCCAACGTCAGCTTCCGCTTTTTGTCTGATCTTTTGTCCGGCAACTTTCGCCTTTTCCTTTTGTGATTCTTTAGCAAATGATCTGGCAGTATCTAAAAACTCTCCCTTCCCTATTGCAAGTTCACTATCAACATCACTTTGTTGATCGGGTGGTAGGGAGTTATAATATTTTGACAACTCAGAAATCTGAGCATCACTCAATTTAGCAGTAAGTTCCTTCCCTAACTTATACTCGTAGGCCTTTCTTAGTTGTTGAGGATCTCTAGCCATAACTTTGTTGTTGTGCCTTTGCTTTTTCTTCTTCTTCCTCTAAGTGTTGCTGTAAGAGGGCTACATAAATGTCTCTCTCCCACGGCATCATGTTTTCAATCTCCGTTAATGAATATTTATGATACTGCATCAAGGCAAAATTTAACCTGAAGTAGTTCTCAAGATCCATATGGACCATCCCTATGCGAAAAAACTGGACAATCCCTCCAAAACAACAGTACTTTTCACTTCAGTTTTAGGATTAACAACCTCAACTTCATAAGAAAGTTTAGGCATCGTCTCAAAGAACCTCTCAATATGTTTAAATTGAACAGAGTTCATCTGTTCCAAAAATGTACTCACTTCTTTCTTTGAAAAATCAGCAGTAGACCAAACTTCTTCTTCATTAAAGATTTTATCAATACAACTTGCAATTAGTTCAAATGACTTATCAATATCAACATTACCTGTGAGATCAAAGTTATTTTTAATAAATTCATCCAAAGAAGGATACTTCATCTCCATCATCAAAGTATCATCAAGTTTAATTTTTCTATCATGACCTTCTCCTTCTTTCACATGAATATCATCAAGTTGAATAAGAATAGGAATTTCAGTCTCACCATCATCAGGTGCCATAATATTTACTTCAACTTCTTCACCAACAGACTTACCTCTAATATTCAGAAAAAGATATTCAATATCAAAAATAGGAAGTGATTCTACCTTTACACCTCTAGTTTCAATACAACTCTTTAGAACTACCTTGATTGTATTTGTGATCTGTTTAGTATCATCACTCTCAAGAGCAAGAACCAAAAGTTTTTCTTCCTTGACCAGAAATGGTCTATATTTAATTTTCTTTTTATTAGATGGTAAAGTCAACTCATAAGTTGGAGTTGCAATCTTTGGTAAAGGCATAATAACTTAATAAAGAAATCAGTTACTCGTATTTAGTCAACCGGTCAACTATAGTTGACCCTGTTGTTGAGGCCTCTCTAAATGGCCATTTAGAGAGCTTCTCTAACTTGTTATGGGGTGACTGTTCCTGGTCTTGTATTTCCTTCATCGGCTAAGGCTTCGTTGAGATGTGGAGTACTATTACTATTAAATGCTGAAAGAACCGCCGCAGTGATTCTACCAGTTCTACCAGTTCTACCAATATTGTTTATTAAAGAATTTGAACTACTTTTCCATTTGAATTGATCTCTAGTATATCTCAGATATTCAAAGGTCACACTATACTTCATAATCTGACTTTGACCATAACTCAATGGAGTATTATTAATTGCTATTGGATATGCACCAACTAAAGTATATCCATTTGCAATTCCATAGGCATCTTTCTCAAATTTAGTAATGAAAACTTCTCCTCTATATGTAAGAGGATAATTCATCCTGTATGCTGCAAATTGTGACTTATATTTGTCATTGTTTAACTGGTTAGACATCCAATCTATCCAACCTTCAAAGAAATCAATGACTTTGTAGTTTCTATCAACATAGAAACTCATTTGAACTCCACCACCAAAATCACGACGGTCAACAATTTTCTCACTTACACCAGCATAGTTGTTTATTATGTCCGTTGACTGAAAAGAATTTCCAGGAAGTGCTACACTATCACATAAGAGTTCAATATTTGATGAATCAAGATTGAAATTAAATCCTCTTGTGTTTAAAAGGTTCTTTACTTCTAGTGGCGGATTTAGTTTAATTTGATATACAGAAGTTTGAGCAAGATTCAATACCCTACTCTTTAGGTCTGACGTTCTTATACCATTGGGCACTGCACCAGCCATCTATAAATACACTTAACTATTATATACTATGTATAAAGGATGAGCAAATTTCATCAAGGAAAATTTCATCCAAAAAACCCTAAAAAATATATGGGTAATGTTAATAACATAGTTTATAGAAGTAGTTGGGAATTGCAATTTATGCGTTGGTGTGACAGAAGAGAAGATGTCACCAAGTGGGCATCTGAAGAGTTTAGTGTTCCTTATGTTTCTCCTATAGATAATAGAATTCACAAATATTATCCTGACGGTTTGGTAGAAGTGGAGACAAAAAATGGTAAGAAGAGATATATAGTAGAGGTTAAACCCGCAAGACAATGTGTGCCCCCTGAAAAGAAAACCAAGATAACCAAAAGTTATCTGTATGAGGCACAAACATACGCAATTAATGAAGCAAAATGGAAAGCAGCATCTGAATGGTGTAAAGATAGAAAGATTGAGTTTAAAGTACTAACTGAGAATGAATTATTTTAAAAAATGGTGGAATGTTTGTTGATAAAGAAGGTATTAAGTAATGGCTTTAACTCCACAACAAGAAGAAGATTTCCTGGCAGATCCCT
>Ga0098061_1001815_pt1 | contig 10311 bp, 3 predicted proteins | sample 22_taG_FD_92579 | JGI IMG/M metagenome (GOLD analysis project Ga0098061, IMG submission 92579) | Marine viral communities from the Subarctic Pacific Ocean - 22_ETSP_OMZ_AT15343 metaG | ecosystem: Environmental > Aquatic > Marine > Oceanic | place: Subarctic Pacific Ocean | collected 2015-01-20 | reverse complement strand
TCAGCTTGATAATCTTCGGGGCTGTCTTCAGAAGAGGGGCCGTTGGTAGAACATATTTGCCCTTGTGAGCCCACTTCGCAAAGATCCAAGGCTTATCTTTCGCCAGATGGTGATAATAAATGTTCTGGCATTCGAGGCCAATTGCATAACTATTATGTGGCCCAGCATGAGGAAGCCTATCGCAAAGGTCTGCATGTTGTGTTACTGTCCCGTCCTCATGAATAATCAAGTGAACACCGAGATGCCTACGGGCAAGGATTCTAACCGTGCGCTCCCAGCCAGAGGTAACCGATTCGTGGACGACGATTTCGGTGGGTTCTATGCGCCGCTTGGACTTGAACCGATGACAGTTCCCGTTCAGGAAATTGATCAAATCGATACCAGGCGCAGCGACGAGTTGGTCATCAATTATTAGATGGTGCTGGTACTTTTTGACGAACGCAGCAACGCTCTTGGAATAGAACAGCCCATCAATGACAGAGTCATAGGCAGGCAAGTCCTCTTGGATCTGCTTGAACCCGTTCCTGTCATCCCAGGTGCTGAGCCCTAGCATGGGCAAAGAGATGTTCGCAGCCGTGCAGTATAGCTTGGCTTTCTGGCCGGATACAGTCTCTGGTTTCACATCGCCGCCTTTGCCGCTTCTACAGCCGTGGCACCGCCCTTGATGGCCTCTCGGATGGCAGTCTTCTCATCGTCCGTCAGGACAAACCCAGTCCACCGCTTGCGAGCCTTGTACTGAACCGCCGCATCCAACAGGCGCTCAGGCACTGGCTTAGGCTTAGGCACTGGCTTAGGTGCAGGCTTGGCCTTGGGCTTCGGTAATCCCAGCGCAACGCGGATGAACTCAATATCACTTGATGTCAGCTTCCGCCGACCCCTGGTGCCGTATCTTGTGACTCCCATTCTAGCCTCCTACTCGTCTGGAGTTATGTCTGTATAGCCGCCTGTGGCAATGTCTTCCAGCGTGCGATACGCCTTGCATTTGACTGTTGCCGTTGCGGAAGCCCCGCTGATTGTGACCTTTAGGATTGGGTTCGTGGAATCCAGCGTAATCTCCAACTCTCCATCAGTACCGAAATCCGAGTCGGAATGACCGCCCTGGCCCGTATTGACGAACGGAACCGTGTTGCCATCGGGCTTGGTGATGTGGACGGCATCATCGTCCTCGTCAATCGTTTGAATGACCAGGTTCATCGCCGCTGTGTCGTTAGATATAATGCGAAGCTGCCAGGTGTGGACCCCGAACTTCGGAATAAACTCGACGCTGGTGTTGCCGCCAGTCGCAAGGTCGCTTTTCTCCATATACATTGATCGTGAATTTGCCATCTATTTTTTCTCCTCCAGAGCCTGTCTCTTGGCCCCCTTAACCCATTTTGTCCAGTCTCTTTGTATGTCTATCAGTCTCTTCACAAGCCCAAACTGACCCGTCGTATCGTATGTACTAGACCCTAGCTCTGACTGTAGCCACTTGTCTACATTTTGACCCCGAGATTCCTGCGTCTTAGAGGCAGTGGTCTTATGGTCAACACTACCATACAACATGCGGTAAATATCCCAAACTCTTTGCCACGGCGTGGATGAATCCTCTAGCTCATCGATGACCGAACTGAAGTCTACCAACTCACCGATCACCTTGAACTGGGTGAGCGTCTCTAGGTCTGGGTTGATCCCGCCATACTGCTTGTAAAAAGTTTCTGTCAGGACGTGTGGCTCATGTATGCTACCTCTGTTTCTGACAATATCCTCGCGGCGAATCCGCTCCGCTTTCTTAGAGGGGAACTCATCGACCAGCAATGGCTTCTTGCGCTTATCTCCGACCTTGCCGGAGAGGCCCTGGCCTTCCTGGGAGCTGATTTTGCCCACATCGACAGGTAGATCTGACAGGTCCTCATAGAACTTCTTCAGTTGCCGTGCGGCCCCAAGGGCACGCTCTCTGCGATAATACGTCAGAACATCCCGCAGCGATTCATACTCCTCCTTGCCTACATCGGTGGAGGTCCATTGAACATAGCGGTCTATGATATCAACGCGAAGCTTCTCTAGCTCCTCTTTGTCCACTCTTCCGATAACGACTTCATCCTGAGTGCCCCTGTAGCCGTCAACATATATTTTACGGAAGCCCTCGTCTCCAATAATTCTCCTGTCCATGTCTCTGTCGGCACTGGCCACGCTGTTGAGCGCATTGCCTACAAGCTCTGGAATCATCACGTTCCTGGTCTTGGCGCCAAAGAACAGACTTGCGATAGTCGCAACCCCCTTATCAATCCTTGCGGAAATACCATGATCATCAAGGGCCTTAAGCTGGCGATAGGTGGGCGTGGGGTAGAGATTCTCCGGGATAATGGTGGTCGCCCTTGATGTGCCCGTGTACCAGGCCCAAGGTGGCAGGGGCGGTAGGATGTTTGAGAGCACATGCTTGCCCATCTGCTCCCAGTAACCGGATGTCCACTGAGAATCAACCTTCCTCCCGGTGAATGGGTCTCGACCTGTCGATAGAAGGCTGATGGTGTCAGCAACAGGGCCGGTTCCGATAAGTCTGCTAACATCAGTGAGGGCAAAGAGGCGTTCGGATAGGCTAATATCATCGCCCTTGATTTCCACATCATGGATCATGCTGTCAGCATACATCCAATCAAACACGCTGTAGTAACCAACATTGAACATCCGCATAGACGCCAGCTTACCATCGGCATCTCGCTCATGGGCAGGGATGCCAAGAGCCTCGAGTCCGCGCTTGACTGCACCCATCTGGTCGAGTGGCACGTACCGAAGCCGATCATACCATGGCATCTGCTGGCGGAAGGCCTGGATCTGACGATTGGCTTCCTTCCAGTCTGGCTCCTCGGTATCAACAATAACACCGTTGTCATTTATCTCCTTGACCTGGATACCATGAGACTCCGCGTAGCTAAGTCCCGTGTAGTATTCGGAGAGATTGAGGTGCATCTGAGCCCTGTATGGGTTCTTCTCGAGATACCGCTTGTAGACGGGGCTCACCTTCATAGGGAAAGCGGCGAACGGCACATTGACTGCGGCTGTGAGATACCCGCCATACCTAGACCCACCGAAAGACCCCTTGACTATATCAAGAAGTCCACTGGTATCTCCATAGTTGCCAAGGTAATCACGAGCAAACTTAGATGCCCTGGCATTATCCCACCCCTGGCTCCTCTTTTTGAGCCATGCGGCATACCTGAAGAAGTCATCAAGAGCACCATAGAAGATGCCAGGATTGTTCCACAGAAGCTGCTTACCAGCCGAGCTGAGCTTGTCGAAGATACGACCATCGAGTCCTCGCCTGGTCGCCTCGATCAGCGTGTGTCCGGTAGCCCCGGCCTGCCCTTTGACGTGACCAACAAACCCACCAAGCGCCTTGCCTACCGAGTTCACCCCAAGCTCTGTCCTGGCAAAGGTCCCGTCAAAGACCCCGGCCTTCAGTGCCTCTTTGAACTTGGCGCTCCGCATTCCGAGTGCGAAGTCCTTCAGCGCCTGGCTGTAGTGCACCATGTTGCGGGGGTCGAGCATGTTGATATCCGCCATCGGAGCAAGGATGAACACGTTTGTGAACAAATTGCGAAACGTCGTGGCCGGGTTGCCAAATGTGCGAGACCCCTTCCACCAGCGCATAAACCTACCGAACACAGTGTGAGCGGCCCTTGCCATCTCCTCGGCCATTCTAATGTCCCACAGTATATCTGACCGGACAAACATGCCATTGAGGGGGCCGTGTCTTGGCAGGGATGAGTCCGCAAGTTTCATTGCTTCGTCTACATACGTCCACCCGTCACGGCGCATCTCAGTGACCCACTCGTCCCATCCTGCCTGCCCCTTGATCGCCTTGTATTTCTTTTGGTATGTGACTCTTGGGTCCTTGCTCATCTTGGTATAGAGGCGGAAGTTCTGGTATGAGAACTCTGCCTGAGCCAAGCCCCTGATGGCCTCCTCCATGAGGCTGGTTCCCATCTGAAGGAACCCCTCCTTGGTTTCAATCGCTACGCCCTTTGTTTTCCGCGTGTACAGGCGTCCTGTCTGGGCCCCTCTGGACACATGCGACCCTGCCTTCCGGCGTTCTTTTCGGATGTTCTTGAGGTCATTGCGTAGCTCCGCTGCTATCTTCCTTGCGTTGAAGTGTTTCGGGTTTCCAATGTTCAGTATTCTGTTCGCGGCTCGCCTGATCGTGGACCAGTGTTTGTACATCTGCGGCCAGTAGAATGCATGCATCTCATCAGGGCTCTTGAACATTCCCTTCCGCATGACTGGCTTGCCACCATTGGGGACTGCTGAATTGTCCAGCCAGTATATCTCGCTCATCTTCCTCGAGAGGTCGAGAGATCTACGAGTCAGGTTCCGTCCCCACTTGTTGACCACATGCGCCTTGCCCTTGAGGCTGGTGAGAAATTCTGTGGTCACCACCTCCGCAATCTCCGGGTTCACAACCCACGCGCCCCTGGAGCCACCAATCTTTGCGTCCTCTTTCCAGACCAGGCCAGGGATTCTCTCCCCGCCCATTCTCTCGAGGCGAGCCTTCACTTTCGCCGCCTGCGATAGCTGGCGAACATCAAGAAGCTCGTGATGCTGAACGCCTCTGGTCGTGGCAGATGGGCGAGTGCTCAGGCTCCATGCCTTCTCGTTCAGATCGGCCAGGCCAACACCGAAGCCCTTGTGCTGGCCGTGAAAGACCTTCCGCACGGTGTCTCTGTGCTTGAGCGGTATGCCATAGAATGCCTCGTTCGTAAGAAGCTCGGAGGACTTCTGCGCCCAGCCAGCCTCTGCCTCAAGCCCGAGGAATATCTGGGGAAGGCGCTCGCTCCTGTTCATCGCAAGCCATCGAAGTATCTCCGGTCTCTGGACGCCAGCCTTCTGGAGATAGTGTCCGATCTTGTTTAGCCCTATCGCTGCCCCGGCACCCGCTATCGGGAGTGGGTTCATGCCGAAGATGGCGTTCTCCCATCCTCCGAGCAGGCCAGTGGTAACGCCAGATCGTGTAAGAACACTGGCGGTTTTCGCTGCAATATCCACGACAAGCCTTGCACTGTACTCGAGCCCACCAAGCAGCGGATTTCTTACCGCTGTCCCCATGAGTTCCTCGAGCGCCGCTTCGCCTATCTTCTGCTTGGTCTCAATGCGCTGGCGCTTGCTCTCAAGGTCCCGGCGCTTGGTCTCATAGTCCTTCCTCATCTGGGCGCGCTTTCTCTCCCTCCTGAGGATGCGCCGGTCCTTCCCTTGGCGCTTGGACCCAAATTTCTTCCTTGCCTTCTTTGCTGTAACTCGCCTGGTTCGATGCGGGGAGCCTGCGTGCGTTCTGTTCAGGTCGTCAATCTCATCTACAACAGCGCCCAGCCTCTCCCCGAGCCTCATGTTCTTATACTCGAGAAGCTCTCCCTTGGTGATCTCGTCAGGGCGTATCGCTTGCTTGTCGCGAGGAGCCTCACCGGCCACCCTTCGTCGGCGCTCTTCCCTCTTGCGAACATTAAGCAGGTATTTCTTTACGTGCGCGGGGACCTTGGTTATCTCCGCAGCCTCAAAGTACTGGGCCACCTGGTGAGGGCGAAGCTTGGCCAACTCGCCAATCGATCTCAGGTATTTAAGTTTGCCAACGGCTCCCAGGAATTTGGCAATCGATCCCGCTCCGGCGGCATGCCACAGCGCCAAGCTAAGGGGACCTTCCTTGGTAAGAGTTTTCTTGCGGTCAACAAGGGCGTTGCTGCCAGACTCCCCGACGAGCGTTACCATCTCCAAGACGCTTCGGGTCATCCTGTCCACACCCTGCTGTGCGGGTCTGCCGCTGAATGGTTCGCTGATGATATTTATAATGATATCGGCAAGCTGGGGGACCACCATAATGAGGCCATGCAACTCTGTAGGGAGGTTCTGAATCCCCTTATCCCACGCCTCCTCCCAGGATAGCTCCTTGCCATCACCCTCCCCTACCCAGGCCCCGACCTGCATTGTCTCACCTGTTTCTGGGTTGACTGCTAGCTTGTGGTTGGGGTCATACCTCATCCCCTTGCCACCGCCAAACATCTCGTAAAGGGACTGCGCTATCCCCCACGGCTCTGGAGCATCCTTCATCAGGGCGTGGTATACCGCCCTTGTTTGCGGGAACTCCGTATCCCTCATTACGAGATTCTCCGGGATATCGATTGTTATTGGTGGGATCTCCGGGCCAAGCCCAAGCATTGCCTGACCGGCCTTGATGTCCTCGCTCTGGTCCATGGTTCTAAAGAGAGAGGATACTATCGCATTCGGGAGAGGCTCGTAGCCCGGAAGCGATGGGCTGAAGTAACCCGGAAGATGTCTTGTGACCTCCCCCGTCTCAGGGTCTCTTGTGCTGTGGCCTGACGTCTGCTCACGGTGCATCAGCATGAGCCCCTCCCTGAGGATGGGGATCTTGCCAATAAAGCCCACCCGGCCCTCAAGCCGCTCTTCCGCTGCACGTCGCCACTGCTCATCGCCAAACAGCCAAAGCCCAGCCTTCTCGGCAGACCTGCCAAGCTCCCGCAAAAAGCCTTCACCCTTGAAGCTGCCGAGGAATCCGGCGGCCATGTACTCTCCAGGAGTTGCCCCTGCCGGTATAACATCATCCCCCACGAGCGGCTGCTCCCATGCCTGGGCCGTGGGGACAATGTTCATGAACTCGCGGTACATTGTCTCAACGGTGCTTCGGTCCTTGTCTGAGATGGTAAATGATGTGTCCCCTCTGACCCCAGACCGCCCGCCTGTAATTGGCGCCTCAAAGTCAAATGCAAAGGGGGATACCCACGGGACTCTCTGCCCTGCGCGGTCGAACTCAGCGGGGGGCATGTCCATTTGCTCTGGAAAGCGTCCGGGGTACATGGCCCTCATCCTGTCGTTGTATATCCTCATCAGGGCCAGTGACTGTGGGATTGAGAGGCCTTCTGCCGAGCCGAAGCTTGGTCGAATCATTGAGCTTGCTACGTGCTCTGGTATGTCTCCGAAGGGCCCCTTCTCGCCAGAGAACCTATCTGTTTGTCGGTCCTTCTCGTTATGAAGATGCCCAGGCCCGGTATACCCTTGCTTTATCGGGATCGTCTTACCGTCATGTTCGCGGTCTAAAAGACTTGCCACCTCATGAAGGGCCCCGCTTGCCATGGCGTGAAACTGGCCGGGGGTCATTACCCGCTGTTTGATGCTCTTGTATGGAACAAAGTCATTGGTCTTCCTTGCCTCCTGAAGCGCCATGGCATGCGCCAGTGGCTCATTCCCCATGTAAGCATCCATGTAATCTTCAAGAAGTTGCGGGTTTACCTGCCACCCCTTTTTGATAAGGCGCCCGCTCCGTTCTGGCGTGGCCTCGATGTTGCCCATAAGGACTGCGTATGAGTCAGATACGTCCGACGCGGCTCTCTCTAGCTCTTGCGCTGATGCCAGCCCATGTCTTGCTGATTCATACTTCGCACTCTTTTCCCTGAAGTCCTTGAATAGACCGGCCTCGTATTCCGACAGGATGAGTCTCGATATCAACTGCTTCTCTGCGGGCGTGAGCAGCGTGCTCCTGTCTCGCACCTGCGGATCGTGGAGTCTTCTAAGCTCCTGCATAATCTTATCTGCCCTGGTGAGGCCGCGCCTAATCTGACCTTTCTGCGCCGTCCCGATTGCTCCAATGAACTCGTCCTGATATCGCTTCAGGACTTTCTCCAGTTCCTTGAACTCTCTTTTGGCATCATCGTCCAGCCTCTTCTTTGTGATAACCCCGCCGGATGGCCTGTGTTCTGATATGGTGGCGGATTCTGACTCCACCTCGACCGGGGCCTCGGAGGGCTTTCCTGTGTACTTAAGAAGCTCCCATGATGCGTCGCCCCCGGCGGCCCTGATATGGAGTCCTGGGTCGGACTCTTTTGCCGAGCGTGCCATGAACTCAAAAAGGTCCATCCCCTTGGGAGCCTTTCTCGAGCCAACGGGAAGACCAGCCCCCCGCGCTGCTGACTCAAGGCCCTGCCTTACATCAATCCCTCTAGTCTCGAGCGCCCTGGTTGAGATAGGTGCGTCTGCCCTGTAGACGTAGACTCCCTCTGGCATCGGCTTAACGAGGGTTGTTGGCTGGGCTGCGGCAGGGGCGAAGTCGCCCTTCTTCCTTTTTACCTGGACCGTGCCCTGGTCTGTTATGACGCCAAAGGTTCCCGGCAGGTCGGACTTCGGTGGCTCATACCCCTTGAATAAGTCGCCCTCGGTTGCTCCGTACAGCCCGGACTCTGCCACAGCCTCCACGGGTTGGGCCCGGAGAAAGGCATCATACTCTGCCTTGACCTGCTCTTTGGTTACGCCCTGCCTCCCGGAGCGCAGGAACTGTCTGGAGAATTTGGTCAGAAGTTTCTTGGAGCCCTCGCCATAGATGGGATCCGGCGGGGGTAGTGGCTCGATCTTGGACTGGCCCATTGTTGGACCTTGGGTAAACCCGACATCCTCCTCCCACCCGCTTCCTAGAATTGGGTCAGACATGCTAGCCCAGCACGTTGTTTAGTATGCGAGTTTTTGAACCAACACTATTGGGCATATTTGCCACCCTGGCCAGGGCAGCCAACTCCTTCTCAAACGGGTCATTGGGCGTTGCCATGGCTAGCGTGCCATCTTCTTTTATTACACCAAAAAATTCTCTCAGATAACCAATCATTGATTTAATCACTGCTTTCGCCCATACCTGCTCGCTCGTGGGCAGACTGGACTGCGCCTCCGCGAGCAGAATACTCCTTAGCTCCTCTTGATTCTTGACTCCCTTTTTCTTCGCTGCCTTGACAAAGTCTTTTGCAAGCACAAGGGGGCCAGGCTGGGGCTCATCCAAATCTCTTTTTGTAGCAGCAAGGAGTCGCTTGATGCCGGATTGTTTCGCATCCGCGCCTTGGAGGGCCGTCTCTGCACTACTAAGGGCTGTCTTTTGGGCTGCGGTTAGGCCTATCGCTTTCTGTGCTACTTTTATGGAAGCCATGGAATCTTCTATGTCAGCAGTGCTAATTGTTGCCAACTGTCCCGTCGGATTCGCGCCCTTAAAGTAAGGCTTAAGGAGTCGGGCTGCTTCCTTCTTTGCTTCCTGTTTGCTTACCGTCTTCCCTTTTCCTTGGAACCATGAACTCATGGCCTGCGAACTAGGGGAGGGGGCCGTCTCTTTGCCGCTGGGGGCTTTGAGCGGGGGCCCACTGCCAAGCTGGCCCTGTGCTGACTCTCGCATCAGGTTGGCCAGTGTCGCGTTCCACTTGACGTAGTTTTCATGTGTAAATCTCGGGCTACCATTCGCATCGCGTAAATTCCCGAAAATCCTGTCAAACTGCCCTTTGCGGAGCGTTTTCTTCTGATGCCCCCAAATCGCATTTAACTGGGCGTGAGTTACATTACCCTCCATCACCGCCCTTCGGAAGTCGAGGGCCTCTGTGATAACGCTCTCCCCTTGGCCCTTCAGGGCTATATCAAGTTTTGCTGGAATTGCACTGTTGGTCATGGCGGCCTGGACAAACCCGTAATCCATCGGTGAGTACTGGCCAAAATCAGCACTTGGATTCGCATACCATGAGGTGGCTGCCAGGAGTTTTTTATTGAAATCTCGTCTCGCCGCCGCATCCGAATCTGATTTAAAGCTTACCCTTGACGCGCTCAAAAACGCTCTGGCATTCTTGCCAAATTTCGCAAGTGCTACTTGATACGGAGTGGCAGCGACGGACATTGCGATGCCCTTGGCCCCTGAGCGGATTTGCCTGTGCCCCATTGACCCGGCGTTTTTGAGGAGACTTTCTGCCTCGGCCACCAGCCTCTTGTATTGCTCTATGGTTCCACCGGCAAAGTGTTTCTGTTTTGGTTTGGTGGTCTTGCCATCGTAATAGCTAACCATCCCAGAGGCTAAGAATTTCTTCGCGAACTCTGGACTCAAGACTTTTTTTGCCGATTCAATATAACCAGTGCTTACCCCCTCGCCAACGTCCTTCTGCGAGGCCAGGCGTTTAGCCTCCAAATCCTTGAAATCAATCAATGGGGTCTGCTGCTGCATTGAGTACGCTGGGTACAGCGGGTCCGATTTGTCCAGGTCCATGCTGTCCGGGTCCTTGGGCGACGGAAGCTCTACCCTGTCGAGGATCTCATGCTCCGGGAGTTCCGGGAGCTTTTTCCTCAGCATCTGCCTGGGTATCTCCATCCCCTTCTCGTACATCGACATCCCAAGATCGGAGCGTCTCTTTGGCGCCTCAAGCTCATGCTTCTGCTTCTGAAGTTCCTTCGCGCCCTCCAACTCAAGGTGCTTGCTGAGTGCGATTTGTCCCAGCCGACTAACCCCGCCAAGAACCTCTCCAAGTATCTGCTGGCCAAGGC
>Ga0098061_1001814_pt1 | contig 10314 bp, 17 predicted proteins | sample 22_taG_FD_92579 | JGI IMG/M metagenome (GOLD analysis project Ga0098061, IMG submission 92579) | Marine viral communities from the Subarctic Pacific Ocean - 22_ETSP_OMZ_AT15343 metaG | ecosystem: Environmental > Aquatic > Marine > Oceanic | place: Subarctic Pacific Ocean | collected 2015-01-20 | reverse complement strand
TTCCCATTGTCTATTAATATGAAAATTCTTGTGAGTCAATCCAATACTGACCTCATAGTCATCTGGATTTGGTTGAACATTTGGTGATCTAACTGCAAAGGAACTGAATAACATTACACCTGCCAATAAACTATCTAATACCATTACTTCTTCTTTCTTGTGTTTCGTGGTTTATAACCTCGTTTTTTTCTTGGTGTCGGTTTCCGTCTTGGTTTATTTAACCTTTCAATCTCACCTTTAAGTAATTCTCGTTGAACTCTCAAATCTTGAACTTCATTACTAAGATTAGAAATTTCTGTATACAAATCTTCGGTCTTACCTGCTGTAAGAAGTGAAATAGTAAGTATTCCACCAATAGAACCAATAACGATTCCAACTATAACCCATAATACATCCGTCATTTTTTATCTCCTTTTTTCTTCTTTTGTTTTTTTAATTCTTTGGCAAGTATTTGAGAACTACTAACGAGAGCCTTATCTCCTAACCTTTCATCCTCGTATTCTAATAATGAACTTAATTCATTAACATATACAACACTGCCACTTTCGTGTGATGGATTCTTGTCATAATCCATTTTCATTTTAATTGCCTCGGCCTCGATTTCAGCCGATAACATGATTAACTCCTTCTCTTGTTCGGGAGTTAGTTTATCTTTTTTACTCATAACTTTTCCCTTGCAAAAACTATATAATTATATCTTGTCCAACCTTCTGTTGGTGTAACCTCGTGTAAATTACTATCCGCATCCATAATTACACATCTACCTTTTTTATTCTCAATATCATTACCACTACACCTTAAAGTTCCACCTTCACCTTCCTTATCTCCAACCGAAATTGAAAATGTAAGAGTTCCATCTCCACCATCTGTATGTTCTGCTAAATGTCCTCCTGGTGGATATATCTGTAATCTTCTAAGTACATGAAGGTCACCAATATCCTCATTTACACACTCTCTATATATTGCAGTAACTTTCCGTCTTACATTAATAGCGGCATCACCGAAGTCAAAAAATTTAGCATCATCGGCGTCATATTCCACTCTCCATATATCGTAGTAATACATAAAAGAATATTCATCTTTAAATGTATCATATAACTCATCAAAATTTTCTAACTTAAAATGTTTCTTTACCCTTTCTTCTATAAACTCTTTCTTTCCGTGAAATTCTAAGTTAAATTTACCTTCAGTATATCTATCAGTAGACTCTTGTACATCAACACTTAATTTAATATTATAATCATCTTCTTCAATTTTACCTTCAATATAATTCTTGATGGCATCACAATCTTTATCTGATATAAAATTATCTAAAACAAGATATTGATTTTCTTTTAAAAACCGTTTTTGTTCTTCTGTTATAACCATATTATTAACCTTTTTTTAATACTTCAATTCACTATCCGTGATTTCCTTATCTTCTTCCCACCACCTAATTCCTTGATTTGATGGGGGTCTATTTGAAGAATGAAATTGTTTATCATAATCTTTCCTTGTCATTACTTTCCATAACTTATCAAACGATTTTCCATCTATTCGTTTGACTCCTTTAAAATAAGTTCTAGCACCACTAAGTCCTACATTACTTGCAAGGTCTATTGTGGATACTATATTATCCCCTTTATCCACCATCACATATTTCACATTTCTTCTCCTAATTTAAAACAATATAAAATGCCTCGTCTATTATTTCATATTCGTTGTTCCAAAAATACATTCTAATTGTCATTGTATCCCCTACCATAGATTGAACTGGTGCTATCATTGTATTTACTTCACCAATACCATTACTATAACTTACTGGATTTATAGTAGGAACTTCCATTCCATTAAATCCTATCACATAAGAAGTATCTACTGATACATACATTCCATCGTCATTAAAATTCCTATTAACGATGTAACCTAAAGTATCACCAAGATACCAATACAAATCAGATTCCCATTGGACTCTTAATACTTCAAGTGGAATATCATTTATATACGCAGTTCCACTAATTCTATGTAAGGTTTGCCAATTATCACTTAACTCTAAATGGTAATATCCATTATCATCTACATTTAGTCTTGGATTGAGTTCTACTCGTATTACATCTGGTTCTACTGGTTCAAATGCTACTGAATCAGAACATCCAAATAGTAATAGAAATAAAAGACTACTTGTTATTACTTTCACCCTTTGATTTTCTCCTTTTCTTTTGCCATTGTTTTTTGGAGTGTTCTCTATCATTCATGACTTCGGTAATCTGTTTCCATGTTTTCTTCTTCTTGATTTTAGTTACAGATTTCTTAGTAATTTCATTATGAAGTTCTTCTTCTAATTCTTCATATTCTTTCCAGTCAGTCATTATAGTTCTCCGTTGTGTATGATCTTACGAATTATGCACACAAAAGTCAAGGACTTTTTATTCTAAATTTAGCTATGGTATCCATAAATTCTGTAAGAGTATACGTTTTCTTAGTATCATCAAGGATTTTGATGGTTTCGAGTAATTCAGGTCTTTTATTCACTATGTTGTTCAAGGCTACTAAACCTTGTCCAGCGTAAAACGTTCCAAAACTTTCTTCTCCTAAAACATTTGAATCAAAATAAACATCTTTTTCGGAATCACCTTCCAACAATAAATAGTAAGTCATCAGATTTTATTCGTTGAATCTCCCTCTGTTTCTACAAAATTTTTAACATAATCATCTAAATTTATTGACGGATTATAATCTAAAGCCTGACGAGTTATTTCATCTTCACACAAAGTAGTTGGATATTCACCATCTCGTGATGGTATATATTTAGTTGGATAATCACTTCCAAAGTAACTTGCAAGTTCATTTATAGAATGATTTACACCTCTTCCAAATTCCCACTCGGCTCCTGCATATCTCATATCAACCATACCATGCATTGCTTTCATACATTGGTAAAGTCCATCTACTATATCTTCAACATGAGTAAAATCTCGTCTTTGTTCTCCATCTCCTGTAATTGTCAATGGTTCACCTTTTTTATATTGTTCTTGAAATATACCAACTACTGTACAATACTGACCATCTATTAATTGATGTGGTCCATACACATTATAAAATCTACATATTGAAGTTGGAACATCATATACATCACTATATAATTTACATAATTCTTCACCACTCCACTTAACCCAAGCATATGGACTACCAGTAACTCCGTGATGTTTAGAACTCGAACCTGCATATACAACAGGACATTCTTTTTGTCTTGCAAATTCAAGAACATTTAATGTTGAAACAAAATTGTTTTTAATATGATATTGTGGTTCTCGTAAAGATGTCTGTATTCTTGCCAGTGCAGCCATATGAAATATAGTATCTGGTTTATCCATAAAGAATGAATAATCTTCAACTTCACACAAATCAACATCATAATACTTACAACCTTCTACTTCATTCTCTTTCAATCCACTCGAATAATTATCGAGAGATACTACATTGTGTCCTTCTTTTAATAATCGTTTTATTAGATTAGTACCAACAAAACCAGCTCCACCTGTTACTAAACAATTCATTCTAAACTCCCCAGCACTTCTTCTTTAAACTTAATTGCCCCATTTTTACAGTTTGTAACCCAATCATCGGGAGATTTACCATTTACATTATCTGTAACATATTTAAACGATATATATTCTATTTCATATAAATGACATACCTTTGCATGTGCATAAGCTTCCATATCAAATACCTCAACTGAATCTATTTCTTTATTCATGTTTGTTACAAAATTATCTCCACTACCACAAATAAATCCCCATCCCCTAAAATGTTTATTAACTGGATTAAATTTTACATCAGGAAATTCTAACATTATAGGAACGTCATCCTCATATGGTGTTTGACCATGTTGAAATCCAAGTGGTTGACAATCCATATCTCGTTGTAAGAATTTTTTACAATCTACTAACTCTCCTATTTTTAAATCTCTACTTCCTGCTGTTCCGAAGTTTATTATCAATTTAGGTAAAGTTTCTTCATCACACATTGCTAAATAATTTGATAATCCAAATGTTGCATTTACTTTACCAACTCCTGTATACAACACATTATAATCATCTATTTCTCCCTGAGTTTCTAACTCAAGTGCACACACAATTAATATATCTTCTTTCTTCATTCTTTATGTCTCTTTTCCCAAAGTTTATTAATCTCTTTACGGGTTAAACCTCGTTTTTTAAATGCCTCACTTCGTGTCATATAGGTCATTGGAACATCTGATAAATTTGGTGCTCTGCCATACTCATCTACAAATAACTTTTCTCCAAACCAGGCTCTTTTATGTGATACCATTAATGGTCTGAAATCATCACATCCTTGATACTCACTCATAACTTATTAAACTCCTTACTTTTAAATTAAAATCTTTTACTGTTGGAAGATATAACAAATCAATCAAAACCAAATTATCTGTAACATCATAACCTGATTGTGTTGCTAAATTATTGGTTGCAAACAAAGTTCCCCCTGTTGCCAACACATCATCTACTATAACTGCTGTTCCACTACCACTTTTCATTTCCAATGTGGAAGTTCCATATTCTAAATCATAAGACAATTTTTTAGTAGGTGGTGGTAACTTACCAGCCTTTCTACACATTACAACTCCACCACCACAATATGTGGCCAGTGCTGATGCAAATATGAATCCACGAGCATCTATACCAATCCAATAGTCAGGAACTCTATAAATTAGATTTCTCATCTCTACTATTACCTCACCAAACATTTCTTCGTTTGCCAGTAAAGGTGATATGTCTTTGAAGTTTACACCTTCTATTGGAAAATCAGGCACTTCTGTAATATAATCTTTATATAACATTTATTAATCCTTGTTCATAAGTATCAAGTGATTTTATCTTAAACTTAAATATTTCCAGTTCCATCTCACCCACTTCACCACTTTCTTTAAGTATATCCGATAAGTTCACTAATATTTGAAAATTCTGGGGTGTCAATCTACTACAATCGAACTCAACAATCACATTATTTTTTGGTTCTTCTGATGATGGTCTGCATCTTTTAGTCAAATCAAACTGAGTATCTGGTTGTTCTGTCTTTATATATTCCAATACTCCTTCATCAGAACTTCCAACTAAACCTGTATAAATATTAGAACACCAAGGTTCTAATTCTCTCAATAAATTTAAATCACAATTTATAACTTTAAATCCTACATCATACTTCGGTGGAATGATAGGATACATCAATTCATCATGTTTAACCATATGTCCCCATTTGCGGATGAAATTACGGGTGCTACGGAGGTTTTGTGCTAACCACTCACTACTCTCCCTACCTTTCATAAACACTTGTCCCGCAGGATTTCTCATAGCCCCATCTTTGAATCTTGAACCACGACTTGTCATGTGATATACTAATCCTTTCCAAGTCTGAATCAAATCGTATCCTGCTAATACAAACCGATTGAATATATCTGAATCTTCTTTTGACTGTGGAGCGTATAATGGGTCGTGTCCACCGATTGCTAAGAAGTCATCTTTGTAAATTGCCCAGGGTGCGAATATTCCGTTAGTCGTTTCATCTTCTCGTGTTCCAACGTGGTCTGATACAAATCTTAGAAGTCCTTGTTCATCAAATTCTTCTGGTTCTATTCCAAAATCTTCTAATATCTTTTCAGGCCCGTCTGGATGTAATGGTGGTTCTATTCTCGTTGCACTTACTACCTTACCCCGTTCTAAATGTTTAAGTATCTCCGTATCTAAGTTAGGACAGGCGTACATATCAGCATGCCAAATCATAACTATATCATTTGTAGCCATATCTACTAATGTATCATACAGAATTGTATGACCTAATCGAGTGGGTCCTTCATTTCTATGTATCTTTACATTCGGGTCTTTATCTTTAATCTCATTCATCCACTCCCACGTTCCATCATCAGAGAAATCATCTGCCCAACATATCTCATGTCTGTATCCTAAGTTCTTACGAATACTATTGTAAGACCACTTTAGGTATTTTAAATTATTTCTACTTGGTTGTATAAAACTTATTACTTTATCACTCATTTCATTATTTTAAAACCTCTTTCATATATTTAATAAATACTTTTTCATGGTAGTTTTTAGTATAATTTTCTATGGCTTTTCTTGAACATTCATTATAAAATGATTCATTATTCTTTAACTCTGTTGCAAGAGCTTTAGCCTTTTCTATATCATATAATCCAACCGATAAATCTGGTTGACAAATTCTCTGTGTATCCGAATCTTCATAACCAATACAAGGAATTCCTAAAAATGCTGCATTCAAACTGAATGTTCCTGCTGTTATAGCTGGCATCAAATGAACTGCATATTTATACTCTGCCAGTTTAGAAATCCAATCCGTGAATTCTATGTGTGGTAAAATTGATAATCTTGGTAATTGGTCGTGAAAATCAGTATTCCTCATCTTGGGCATATCAATTTGATTTCCATAAACATCGGCTACTAAATATGAATCAAACCCACCATACCACTCCGAACAATTACCACCAATCATTGTTTTATCTTCTTTTTCTTTCTCACGAAACTCTAACAAATAATCCTCAATCATTAATGTTGGAATCGTATGAACTGGAGTATTAGGTGCAACTCCTCTATAGTATTTATAGTCTGTAACATTCTCACTCAATATACCATCAACACTATTTAAAATATTTATATGGGTAACTTGGTGTGGTAATTTCATAGTTTGATGAATCCAAGAAGTTGCCTCTTGCATAAACCAAACCTTCTTACCAAATTGTCTTACCTTTTCAACAATATCAAATTGAAGTATGAAATCTCGAAGTTGTGGTGATTTCGAAAGTAATAATATTACATGGTCATACCCACTTCCATTAAATTTATCTACATTATAAATTGGAAGATGGTCTGATTGTAAAGCACACATTTGAGCAAATTCAGTTCTCATATGAGTATATTCACGTAAAACTTTATCTGTATGTCCTAACTCACTTATAAATAGAGTTTTCAAATAACTGCCCTCCCCTTCATATCTTCCCAATCTCTATTCTCTCTTACGCTGTCATTTGTTTCTACGACTGCCTCTAATACTTCTGTTACCACCCCAAGTTTATGTGCCACACTTATTAATGCATTTATATCCTTTGGTAAACAATGTCCGCCAAATCCTAAATCACCATCTGGACCTGGTACACTTAAATGTGTTTTACCTAATCTCTCATCAAGTGTAGCATATTCTACAACCTTATCGTAATCGATACCAAGTTTATCGCATATTTGTTTTATCTCATTAGAGAAAGATACCTTTGTGGCCAAATAAGAATTTGTCATATACTTTACCATCTCTGCTGTTATTGAACCTGTTTTTATAATATGTGCCGTTGGGAATACTTTACTATAAATTTGTCGTAATAGATTAGTTCCTTTTCGTGTTCCACCTAATACAACACGAGTCTGATTTTTAAAATCTTCTATGAAATTTGCCTCTGAAAGAAATTCTGGATTAAATATAACACTTACATTCTTATATTTTTTATTTAATCTATCAGTAGTACCAGGTGGAACGGTGGATTTAATAACTACTATACGATTAATATCTTTATGATATCTACTCACCCATTTATCTATTTCTTCTACAACACTCTCAACTATACCTGTATGACAACTTCCATCCTTATTCATTGGTGTTGGAACACATACAAATATAACTTCACATTCTGCAACTAAATCGGGTAAGTTAGAAGTACTCTTATCAGTACTAAATTTATCATAAGTTTCTAAATTATAATATGATTCAAATCCTACCTTAATTGCAGTTCCTACATAACCTTGTCCTACTATTCCTATTTTCATTTGTATAATTCCTCATATGCCCTTTTCATAAAATAAGCAGAATCTCTACCCATTTGATTCGTGGGAATAGCATTAAAATGATAAACCCAAGCCTGTTCATAAAGATTCTCCATTCCATCTCCCCACCAAGATTGACCAAAATTTAATAAATTTTTACTTGACATATGATGTAAATTATATGTTTGTGGTAATAACTTTAAATCTATACCTTTAGTTTGAACCAAATAATTAATCGGTGTCTGGTCAGTACCTAATCCTGCCTGTTGTTTTTCTCTCAATATATTTTGATTTGTAAAATAAAAATCTAATACCTCATCAAAAAATTCTTTATGACTCTCATTCACAATCTGAAATCCACCATTGAAATACAATCCTCGTTCTACTGTAAAATTATCAAATAAATCCTTATAATGTCTTAAACTTCTACCAGTCCATTCCCAACATCCATTGTCTAATACTGCAGAATATTTATAGTCTGTCATCTCAAAGAAATTTGGTGTATCTGGATTTATAATAGTATCACAATCCACCATCAACACTTGACCATAATCTATTTTATTTTGTTCAAGTATCTTAAATAGATGATATCGTTGCCAAGGTATCGTCATTTGATCCCAACTATATAATGCCTCATCCCAAACTAAAACCTCGTGGTCATATAAATCTGCCCATTTCTTCCAAGATTTTATTGAGTAATCATACGAATGATGTCTACCTCGTCCTGCATCTATAGCAGGAATAAATATTACATTTTTCATCCTAAATACTCCAAAACAATCATTGTTTCCTCTTGTTTAAGTTTCTTACATCTTCCTTTTTCTATAAAATGGTCAACTGCACTTTTAACTCCGTATTTTGTTGGTATAAAGGAAGAGTTTTTAGTGTTACCATGAAAATTATATCCTTTTTCAAAATAATCATGTAATACAATATATTTGGTAGAGGGACGAAATACTAATTTCAAATCGTTCATTACACCCGTATAAGAATGATCTCCGTCAATAAAAATTACATCGTATTTTTTATCATCACTCAATCTGATTTTTGAACTATCTTTGTTGATTAAACTCAATCTACCATCTGATTGTGCTTGTTTGAGACTCTTTACCACACTTTTATATTTCGAACCTGCATAAGTTTCTCTCATCTCATATATACTATGTTTTACTTCATTTACATTATTGTAAATTTTGATTCTATCTTTAATATCAATACTCGTGACCATTATATTTTTTGGTGCTGATTCAACGAGAAAGTATGTAGAACCACCGAAAAATCTTCCTATCTCTAAAATACCTTCTTGTGACTTTTTAACATATTCTTGTAATAACTCCGCCTCACCATAAGTCATTCTAATAATATGTGGGTCGGAAGGTAAGTAATAATTTCTTTCTTTGAAGTCATCACCCGACCATAAAATATCTAATTTCTTATCCATCATTTATCTCCTTTATGTGGTTTTGTGTCTCGTGTAAAATATAAATTGTTCCGTGAATCTCCATCCATGTAATTAAACTTTAACTTGTTCTTCCAAGCTACATAATTAAAACTCAACTGGTCTCTTTTACTACCATATTTAATTTCTGTCCACCAATCTTCCATAACCTTAATACAATCTTTCTCATTATGTCGTCTTAATATAACCATACCAGTAATTAAACCATTATGTGGTGGATAACCTTCTTTATAATATCGATTAACTTGTTCGTTCATTATATCAGGATTATCTTTATAATTTTTATTAGGATCATTATTACCAAGATGTATAATTGCATTATATTCATCATAAATACAATCTCTTGGATCCAATTGATTCTGTGAATGGTCGAAGAATGCAACATTTGAATCATTCAAATATTTATCAATCAATTCATCAACATTACCAACCACATACATATTACCATCTATAAAAATACTATATTCATATTCTTTCAAGTATCTATGTGGTAAAACCTTAAACCGTTTGGCATTTCTATTATTATCAGTATACAATGGTAAACTATTTTCTTCACTAAAACATTTCCAATCCCAGCCACTTGGTAATTTTGGTTTTACTACATCATCATAGTTACCAAAAACTGATGTATATACTAATTTCATAAATAAGAAACTTTTCCAGACTCTACCAATTCATCAATTAAAATTTCATCAAACGACCAATTATGTTTACTTGCCATAGGTTCTGAAGCTATATCACTATCTCCCCAATAATGTCGTGACCTTCCATTATCGAAATTATGTAAATATACTTTACCATATTTCTCTAAAAAATAATGAATTGTTAATAATCCAGTTGCCGGTTTATAAAACGACTCTGACATTAATTCATCCCACCTTTTACGAAGATATTGAGAAGTTTCCCAAGTATCAGCTACCTTAAACTCTTTGTGTTTTTGAATTTTATTATATAAATTTTGAATTTCCTCGTGTTCAGTAATATATGTTACCAGTAACATTTCCTCTAAATCTT
>Ga0098061_1001811_pt1 | contig 10321 bp, 24 predicted proteins | sample 22_taG_FD_92579 | JGI IMG/M metagenome (GOLD analysis project Ga0098061, IMG submission 92579) | Marine viral communities from the Subarctic Pacific Ocean - 22_ETSP_OMZ_AT15343 metaG | ecosystem: Environmental > Aquatic > Marine > Oceanic | place: Subarctic Pacific Ocean | collected 2015-01-20 | reverse complement strand
TAAGGGTATACAACGGACAAGGCTAAGGCATATGAGTCTTTTTTCATTTTGGGTAGGAGTCTTATGACATCTGAACTACCGGTGAGAGAGATAACAAGATGGTGGGAGGCGAGTGGTTGACCAATACCCTTTATTGTGACATAAGTTTGACAGAATAAATAGGTTATTAGAGTATATAAAAATATTTATAATTAACAACCAATTTATTTTTTATAACACATTTTTTTTCGTAAATTGTGGTATTAATAACAACCAAACTATCGATTATGTTAAAAAACCCTAATTATTCTGACGAAACCCAAATTAAATGGTGGGCTTTATATTATGAAGTATTAGAACATCTGATAGAAAAAGGATTAAACAGTGCATTAAGAGAATATCCCGCACCAATTGTTCGATATTTTGAAAATTGGAGAAAATTACATAAAAAAGAAGAATAGGAATATTTATAAGTATGTTACCAAAATCATTTCACATTCAAAATAAGAAGAAAAGAGATAAGATTCTTCACACCCTGAAATTATATACTATTACTTATGATTATGAATTGAGTAAATATTATGCTGAATATATTAAAGAGTCATATAACCAATGGGGAAATATTGTTGATGATTTAGGGGTTATACAATTAACCGGATATAGTTTAGAAGAAGTAGAATTTAATTTCTACCAAATAATGGAAACTAAATATATACACACTAAAAAATTAGTATTGGTGGAGATAAGTGATATCAGGGAAGAATTATTCATTAATAAATCCATTTCTTAATCTATCTAATATCTTTTTTAATTGGGCAGCTTCTTCATAATTTTGGTCTTCTACTGCATCCTCTTTTTGTTCTTCTAATAAATCTACCAAGTTAGTTTCCCCCAATATTTTTATAAATTTCTTTTTTGCTGACTCTCTACCTGCTGGGGTTTTATGGATAGTGATAATATATAAAATAGTACCAATCAATTCAAATAATAAAGTAAAAGATGAACCATTAAAAAATAATTCTTCTCCTCTCATATTTGCAACAGTGCGGTAAATGGACATATCATTCGATAATACTAATGGAATAGTTTTTAATTCATTTAAAGGCATAAATTCTAAATTATATAATTGATCATTCACACCAATCCCATCAAAGTCTAATCTAATATCTACAAATCCCTTCTCTCCCAATGTTTCAATATAATCAAATATTTTATACGCTTTTATATATTGTATTCCTTTCCCCTCTACTAGTGGTTTTCCTTTTCCCATCCATTCCATCAAGAATTTATCTATATTAGATTCTCCCATGGTTTCTTTAAAAACTATATTTAAAAAATCTTTTTCTTTAAATATATGATTAAAAAATGTACCAAAAGTAATTCCTTCTTCTAATATAACTGGACAGTCTAGATAATATTTTAGTGTATCTATTTTCTCTTCATCCCTAGCAAGCTTATCTACTAATAGAAGTGACCCATTTTTTTTAAATAATATAGTTTTCATCCTATCTATAAATAGGTTGGATCTGAGATAAAGTCACTAACTGATAAGAATTACCATCTACTGTTGCACTAATGTCCCACCCAAAAAAAGAATTACTCCCAATTTTTTCTAATATACCCGTTATATCTTTATATTCTTCTGTCACTAATCCATTTATGTGATCCATACAATGGACATTTTTAAGAATTACTTTTTTTCCTATAAGTTTTTCTTTTCTCATTAAAAGTATTTAAAATAATTATTACCTTTGTATAAAGGATAGAGATTTTACAATGATTATTAATAAGTTATTTTATCATCTTTAACTATTCTATTTTCATTAATAGTGTAATATTCGGCATTGCGCCCTCCTTCTTCATCTTTAGAGGAAATTAATCCCTCCCACTTCTCACTATCAATATGTTTAGAAAGGTAAAATTTTTTAAAATGCCTTCCATATTTTTTGTTTAATTGTAATTGAAGTTGGAGTATTAATTTATTTATATCTTCATCCATTAAGGTTTCATTGTATATAAATAAATATATAAAAAACCAATAAAATGTGTATAATATTATATATTATTTTTTAAATAATCAACTATTGAATATGTTAATTTAATTCCTTATATTTGTTATGATGGGTAATGATGCTATAAAAGATGCAATTAAAAAACATCTAGAAAAAAATAATATAATAAAAGAGGATGGATATCCTATTTTATTAAATGAATCCAAAAAATCAAAAGTGTTTAGAGATAAAGTAGATGAAGAATTATTAAATTTAAAAATAAAGATAATTAATTCTAATTTCCACCTTCTCCTCGATAAAATATTTAAAGAAGATAAAGAAGGGGTATTAGCAATCGTTAAAAATACTAAAGATAGAACTATATTTTTTGATGTTACAGAAGCATTTGGGAAATTTTTAATTTCCTTTGAACAATATACTCAAAACTACGAGTTTGAGTGCCCAGATCTGGAAGATATTAAAGAAACATTCGCATTAAAAGATAATCAATTATATGAATTAATTGAGGAAATATATTTGGATAATAAGTAATTTTTTTGTATCTTTGTTTTAAAGATATCAACCATGTCAACATTTACTTCACAACAACTAGAAAATTTCTTTAAAAAAGCTGAAAGATTCTTTATTTCTAATTATCCTATTTTAAAAGATGAAAATGGAATGCCAACTAAAGTATTAACGGAAAAAACTTCCTATAGTTTAATTCATGCCGTTGACAGAATGTATTTAACTCAAAATATTACTGAAGACCTTATTAAGGTAATGTGTTTTGAGCCAGAGGAGGCATCTGAACTAGCTTCGTATTACGCGGATCTAAAATATAAAGAATATTGTAATTATATAATGAATCTCTAATCGAAAATTGTTTTTTTCTATACTTATTAATAGATACCAACACAAGTTTAATGAAAAATATTCCTTCCTATTTCAATTTATGGACTCGATTATTATTAATCCTTTTAGGGATGGCATGTATGATAGGATTACCCTTTATTTTTGGATTAAAGGAGAGTTATAGTAGATATTATACTGACTCTCCTTTAATTTTTACTACAGTTTTCAATATTCTAGCGCTAGGATTATTAATTCATCGAAATAAAGAATGGGCCTATCCTTCTCTCTTTTTAGTTCTATTGGCGTTATTTAATATGCATGATTTTCCTTTTATTCATTATAGTAGTGCAGTAATATTTTTCTGTAGTGCCACCTATGCGATGTGGAATGATAAACGAGTGGGTGGATTTGGGAGAATTTCTTTATATACTTATCCTTTATTTTTTTTGGATCTTTTATGGTTTGAGATGGTGCAGGTTCTTTTAATATGTATTTTTCATTTAATCTATACAATTAAATTATTTGTGATTAAATTTAAAAAATAAATGATATATTTTATTTTAACGATATTTTTCCTTATATTTACAGGTGGAGTATATCTTTTATATAGAAAAATGAAAAAAATGAAAAAAGAATATTATAGTAAAGCTACGAAATTTGATGATGACGATGTGATGAAAGATTTAAGATCACTACGTAAACAATTGTTGAGGGTCAATGATCCTGAAAAGAGAATAGAAATAATTAAAAAAATAGAGATGATCTCCAGATTATATAACTAATGGGAGACATACCTACTATACACATCAATCAGGAAGGAGACGAAGAAAAATATCTACATACTCATCGTTTTAAAATCCATACTCGCATTTTAGAGGAAGTAGAAAGAGGAATTGAAAATAATATTGAGAGTATTACTCTTTTTAAAATTGTTAATCATCTTAATGATTATACTGTAGTTATGACAGTCACTAAGGAGAACTGGAAAGAGAGTTTAAATAAATGTAAAAAATATTTTGAGAAAATAGAGGAATATGAGGCATGTGAAAAAATTAAAGAATTAGAAAAAAAACTAACTGATGGAGATATATAAAATAATAGATGCGGAAAATAAAGCATTATCAGTAATAGAAAGTTGTAAGAATGGATATCACTTATCTGTTGCTCAAATTTATATTAATAGATTTAGAGAAATGTATAAAAAAGAATACTCCTTCTCCAAATTACAACTTTTATTAAATAACAAACAAAATAAATTAATTTAAATGGAAACTTTAAAAAATGTAATGTATGCAGGACTAGGATTAGCTCAACATACAGAAGATAAAATGAAAGAAAAATTTAATGTATTAGTAGAAAAAGGAAAAGAAGTAGATGCTGAAGGTAAAAATATTGTAGGCGATTTACTTAAATCTTTAGATGAAATGAAAGAAACCACCAATCAAAAATGTTGTGAAATTTTAAATGAAAACATTGAAAAGGTGGAAGGATTTCTCCAAACTATTAAACAATGAATTTAACATTAGATCTACACGGGGTAAAACATAAGGATGTATTTACCCATGTAGATAAATTTATTGGGGAGCACATTTTATTAGGTAATCCTCAAGTACATATAATCACCGGTCGCAGTGATAAGATGAAAGAATTAGTAAATGAAGTATTGGGGGATTATGGTTTAGAAGGTAAAACAGGTTTTTTCGATGATACTACTTTAAACATAGGATTAGTTTAGATTCTTCTTACAAAACTTTTACAATTTAAGTAGGTAAATGGTATAAATAACTCCTATTTATTATTGTAATGTGGGTAAATTTAAACATAGGATTATTATTAGGAGTGACCTTACCACCCTTAATTTATGCTTTCATTATATATCTTACCTCTCCACATGGAGCAATCAACCTTAAAAAATCTTTATTTTATGTATTTGGTGGAATTTTTTCCGTTACTTTCGTTTATTTAATAAGTGCTTTTCTCGAAATGGAATCTTATAACCATTTTATGAAACATTTTTTCATTGTTGGTCCTCGGGAAGAAATATCTAAGTTTTTAGCATTTGTTATTATGAGTGCAAGTATGAAAAACACCAAATTGCATCCTGTTGCAATCATGTTTTATATGGGAATGGTCGGTTTGGGGTTTGCATTATATGAAAATTTATTATATACCTTTAGATATGGAGATATGGTACTCCTTACACGTTCCTTTAGCTCTACCCTGGGACATATGATATTTTGTATGTTTTTTGGATATTGGTTGGGATTATCTCAAATAAATAAAGGAAAATATGGCGCTCGATCTATATTTGGATCTTATATGCAAAAATATAAAAAACTTAGAACTGTTGTATATGGGTTAATTGGTCTTATATGTGCCGCTTCTTTCCATGGGTTATGGAACTACAATCTCTCTCAACATACTCCTTCTACAATGCCCGTTATGGTATTAATGGTAATTATAGGATTAATAACCTGTAAATTTGCTGCCGCTGATCTTAATAATCATTATAGATTAAGTTTAAAACAACCAAATTCTAAACCTATCAATAACCTTAAATTACAATGGTTAGAAGGTGACGGACCCCAAACGGATTAATAATATATTCTTTAAAACTATTGATTAAATAGTTTAATATCTCTATATTTATATAAAAAGAAACAATGGACGAAATTGATCTAATAAAAGGTATGGATGATGCAATGATAAATTCCTATGATATAGTGATAGGGAATGTTACCTTAGAAGAATTAATGTTAGACCAAGGAGGTGAAGGGTTATTGTTTGCTCATAATATTGAAACCGGTCCTTCCGATAATGACATCCAACGATTAATAGAGTATTTTACATTACAGGAAGATTTTGAACGGTGTATAGAGTTATCTAAATTAAAAGAATAAAGTGAAAAAAATATTTATAATCTTACTAAGTATTGGAATTCTACTCTTAATAGTAGAATTTACTAAAAAAGATTCCACACCCAAATTAAATGAGGTAGATTATTATCCAGCCCATTTAGATTGTGGATATTAATAACAAATAATAAAAAAAATACAATGGAAAAAGAACAAATTTATGGTTTGATTAGACATGCATTAACAGTAGTTGGTGGTGTATTAGTTGCTAAAGGATATATAGAGGAAGATATAGTGCCAGAAGCAGTAGGTGCAATTGTTGCCTTAATTGGTGTAGTATGGTCGTATCAAGCAAAGAAAAAATAAGGTGATATAGGGATTTAAATGTTCGGAGGATATCTCCAGCCTTATCCCAACCAGCTCCTACCTAATCCCCCAGAATGGGAACATAGCAAGGGTAAGTAGTTGAGCGGTGTGGGAAAAATAACTAAACCTCATATAAATGGGGTTTTTTTATGCCAAATAATTGACAAAGTAATAACTTATTATTAGGTTTATAAAAAAGAAATTATGACAGATAAAGTAATTAACATCGCAGGAGTAGTAGGAGTAGGTAAAAGTTCTCTATGCAACATCTTTAATGAATTAGGGTATAAAGTTTATCATGAACCTGTATTTGATAATGAATTATTAGAAAAATTTTATTACGACAAAGAAAAGTATGCTTTTCCCTTACAAATATTTTTTTTAAATAAAAGATTTGAGATGTATAAAGATTCTATTAATTATCCTGCCTCTATTATGGATAGAAGTATTGTAGAAGATAGAATATTTGCCAAGATGTTAAGAGATCAAGGGGAATTAAATGATAAAGAATATGATATCTATGTAGATTTGTTTAATAATATGATGGAACATGTTACTTCTCCTACTTTAATGGTTTATTTACGGATCAAAACAGAAAATGTAATTGAGCGAATTAAACGTAGAGGAAGAAAGTATGAATTAGAGCAAAGCATTAATTATTGGTATGATCTCAATAGTAATTACGAAGTATTTTTTGGTGAGTATAGTTGGAGTAAATTATTAGTAATAGATGTGGATGAATTAGATTTTGTTAACAATCAAGACGATAAGGATTATATTATTAACTTAATAGAAGAGCATGTCAGTATTCCTCAAACAGTTTGATAGTTTTTATATTACTGAAAATCACCAAATAGTTATTAGATATAAAATTGATCATGAGACATATTTCAACTATATTATAGGAGAATTAAACGATTACAAAAATCGTATCATTAAACCTAAAAAAAATCTTGATAGTTTAGATACTTTTCCACTAGAAACACATATTTAAATAGAGTAATAAAAAGATAATCTATGGATATTAGTGACATTATGTGGAATGAGGTATTTACAATTAGTATGACGCTTTTTGCGATCATTGATATATTTGGGTCAATCCCCATTATAATGGACTTGCGCCAAAGATTTGGGAATATTGAAAGTCTCAAGGCGACTCTCGTATCATTAGTTATTATGGTAATATTTTTATTATGTGGAGAACACGCCTTAGGATTTCTGGGTATTGATGTAGCTTCTTTTTCTATTGCTGGTGGGTTGATATTATTCTTTATGGGGTTAGAGTTGGTTTTGGGGTTAACTTTCTTTAAAAATGAACCAGACACTAAAGGCTCTTCTATTGTCCCTTTAGCATTTCCCTTAATTGCGGGACCAGGAAGTTTAACCACTATATTATCTTTTAAATCTCTTTATTCTACGTGGAGTATATTAATAGGAATAGTATTGAATTTGATTGTAGTTTATGTGACATTAAAAACTACCGATAAACTTTCTAATTTATTGGGACAATCAGGTATGATGATGTTAAGAAAGGTATTTGGTATAATATTAATTGCGATAGCCATTAAAATGATTAAAACTAATTTGTTATTATAATATTTTTTGTGTATCTTTGTTAAAAAGATAAAAACTATGAAGTACACAATCATTCTCTTAAGTATTTGTTTAAGTAATTTTTTATATTCTCAATCTATAGATATTCCATCCTCAACTATTGGTTTAAAAATAAGTGTTACCGGAGTATCCTTATGTATGTTGGGGATATCCATGAAAACTCACGCAGTTAAAACATATAATCCGAGTCAAGGATATAGTTATACTCGTATAGAAACTACGATAGAACGTCAACGTACTCAACTTAATACTTTATTAGTGGGTGGTATTACATTAGTGAGTGGATTAATAATTCAAAATTTAAAAAATAGAAAGAAGAAAAATAAAAAAAGATGAAAAATATATTGATAATTATAATAGTCGCTTTAAGTAGTGTAGTATATGGGCAAAAACAAAGTTGGACCCATGCCGAATTAATTAATGGAAAGGGAGAAACAATCCATAAATGGGAGGCACAATCATTCACCCAATTAATAACTCAAAGAGTATGTGCCAAAAATTTTCTCGTTATTAGTAGCGAAGATGCAAAGGTAATGCAGATGATATCTCCTTCTTCCGTATTCGATGTCTCACCCATGAGAACCTTTGAACAATTTGGTGCAATAGAGAAAGCGGATAGAGATAGTGTGGAGGTCCTGTATAAAATAAAGTTTAAAGCATTGAATTATCCGGAAGAAGTATTATTATTTACAGATAGTGTGAAATCTTTTATGATGATCATGCCTAATAGAACCATTGCATTAGTTTTATATAATGGTAAAAAATAAATAAAATGTGGTATAGATTTAGTAAATTAAAATGGGACTTTGATAGATCAATAGGAATTGATTATTCATATGCCTATGCAAGAGGCGAATCCCAAGAGGAAGCAATTACTAAAGTTAATAATTCTGATTCTCCCAGAAAATATGATGATAGGGGATTAGATCAAATAGATAGTGTTATTACTATACCATTAGAAGAAATAAATAAAATAGTAAAATGACAAGTAATGAATTTGTAGCCTACATGAAAGGTATGTCAATAGGTATTGAAGGAACTCCCACAGATCAACAATGGGCACTTATAATAAAAGCATTAATGAAAGTTAAGGATCCTTCTAATGAAGGTAAAAATCTTATAACTGAGATTAGAACTGAAGTAGAAAAGGTAGTCAAACCCATCATTAAGAAGTTTCCTGGTGCACCCCCCGATATTTTTGGATAATAAGAAGGAGGATACATAAGATTGTTATATTTATAAAAAAACAATCATTATGAAAAAACTCTTATTTTTATTATTTTTATTACCTACTCTGGTAATGGCACAACATACTTGTGGTGCCGATGAATACAATCAACCATTTATTAATAATAATCCCCAACATTATCAAGAGATAGAGGAGAGATTGCAAGATTATATCCAAAAAAGAAATAATAATCTCTCCACTCAACCTTACGACCCAGTTACTATTCCCATAGTAGTTCATGTTGTATGGAATGATTCGGTAGAGAATCTACATGATAGTATTATTCATCGACAGATAGAAGTATTAAACCGAGATTTTAATTTACATAATACTGATACCGCTATCCTTACTGATACCCTTAAACTTTTACCTGATAATTTTAAAATAAACTTTTCTTTAGTTACAGAAGATAGTTTAGGTAATCCTCATAGTGGAATTATTCGTGTTCACACCCATCAAACCGCATTTGGATATTGGGATAATGCGATTAAATTCGATTCCTTGGATGGATCGAATCCTTGGGACACAAAAAAATATATGAATATATGGATAGGAGATTTAAGTGGTGGACTATTAGGGTATTCCCAATTCCCCGGAGGAGATGATAGAACGGATGGGAATGTAGTGGATTATGCCGTAGTAGGAAATAAAAAATATCCTTGGACTTACGGACCGGATTACGCTGGAGGAAGAGTATTGGTACATGAAATTGGTCATTGGTTAAATTTATTTCATCCTTGGTGGGGAGGAGGATCAAGTTGGTGTGGTGATGATGGTGTTGATGATACGGGTAAACAAGATGGTCCCACTTATCCTAATGCTGGATGTCCTGACACCAGTTTTAGTAATTGTACTCCTTCAGAAAGAGAAGTAATAAAAATATATATGGATTATTGTGGGGATAGTTGTATGGTGATGTTTACTAAAGGACAAGTGGAAAGAGGACGAGCATCATTAGATTTACATCGACAACAGATGTTAATCCCTAATGTCCCTGTAGATACCCCTGAAGAAATAAGGGAAACCCCTATTAAAATATATCCTACACTTACCAGTGGTAATGTTAATGTAGAAATTGGTAGTAAAATATATAATTCTACTACTTTTACCATTAAAGTTTATGATATTAAAGGAAGTATTGTTCACAATGAAACCATTCCTATTTCTACACAATTTAAAATTGATCTTAATAAACTTACTAATGGATTATATGTATTGAATATTATGACAGGTGGTAATCAAGTAATAACACAAAAAATTACTATCTCTAAATATAATCCTTTTGGTACGGATCTAGAGGAAGAAAAAGAAGAAGAGAAAAAAGAATAAGGCATAAAAAAAGGGGAACCGAAGTTCCCCAATTTTTTTAAAACTTAAAGATTAAGTATTAAGAGTTATAATAATTAAACTACTTTCTTCTCATCTACATCATC
>Ga0098061_1001810_pt1 | contig 10327 bp, 3 predicted proteins | sample 22_taG_FD_92579 | JGI IMG/M metagenome (GOLD analysis project Ga0098061, IMG submission 92579) | Marine viral communities from the Subarctic Pacific Ocean - 22_ETSP_OMZ_AT15343 metaG | ecosystem: Environmental > Aquatic > Marine > Oceanic | place: Subarctic Pacific Ocean | collected 2015-01-20 | reverse complement strand
TGGATATCCCCTCTTTCTGAACACTATTCCGCAGGACCCTCGCATTAAGGCCGACGCCGCAAATAAATTTCGTGAAACATTCACTATGTATAGCCGACAATCTGCTTTCGGGCCCCCAATGGCAGCTGATTACAAATTGGGTTTTAATTCTAGCAATCCCCCAACAGCGCTTTCAGCCGCATATAATACCAGAATGTATTTGCCGGAATTGATGGGCCTCAGTCCGTGCCATACACCAGGATATTTTGGAGGCGAAGCATGGGCAGATATTTTATATAAACCATCTCCGGGAGTGACTCAACCAACAATAGAAGATATTATATCTAATGCGTCTGTCTCCTTGTGGCGAATTGACACTAATCCAGCCAGCGGGTCCGATGTGGGAGGAACTTTGGGTTCTGAAGTCAGCCCCTATATGAGTAATCGGCGCCAAGGAGTGTGGAATGGAAATGACAATGAAAATGAATTTAGAACTCCACTGGATGCTTCGAATGCAAATAATTATGCTATGCAAATAGATGCCTCAATCAATCTATTGGGGAAATCAGGGAATCGTATGGTTATTCAGCCAAAGTGGGAAACTCCGATGTTAAATTTCAATGATTCTACCATTCGGCCGCTTACGAGCGCTAGCCAAACTTTGACCATCCCCCTTCACGGATCAGAATCGGTACCACGCGGTATATGGCACCAGTTCGGGACTCTCGAAACCGACAAGGGGGTCTACCTGGAAGTTGGCGATATCCCGGACCTTTGGTTAAAGTCTCTCCAATATCGCAAAACAGGAATCACCTCTCAGTATTATGATATTAATGATTATATTCCCCCCGGGCCCGGAAAAACACTTGAAAATGCCGGAGAACTTAAATCATTGCGTTCTATCTTGAAATTTGGGACGCCACCAACAGATTTTACCAAAAGAGAAAAGTTTCTGCAACGCAGGCAGCCGTGGGCCGCTTCCGAGCGCCTTGGTAAAGTGGCACAATCTAAAACTATCTCTGAGGCTATTGTGGCTGTTCCTTTTGTGGAGACAAACGGCCAGCGTTGCTTTTTTTCCATCACCAAAAGGATCATTGAAGAAGCTTTGGGCGAAAAAGGTTCTGATATTGTTTCTCAACACGCCGCTGATTTTGCGCAGGGCATATTCGATGGTTTATTACCCATTGTGGATGAACTAATGGAAACTGAAGAAGATAAACAAATAGCTTATGCCAGCATATTCGGGGGAATCACGGCCCAACCGGAATGGTTAACCCAGGCAACTAAAAAATATGAAGGGGTTAATTTAAATTTCTCGCCCCCCAAGACTATTATAGATATGGTTAATAAGATGAAAAAATATGTTTTTCCACCTCAAATGGATTTTGTAAAAAACCCATCGGTCGACCCATTTGCGATGTATATTTTTGAATTTGAATATACTTTAAGCCAAACTGACCTGACTTATATCTGGCAAAATTTACCGCCCAAAATCGGAACAAGATTTGAAACATCCCAAGCGGCCATTAGTCACAGATTAACTAGAGATAATTTGATGGGCCCCGGGAATAATGAATTTACCGAAATGTACATCCCCGAAGTTGAATATGACCCTATGCCTGAAGGTTTACAGTTTATGGTATTCAAAGTTAAAAAACGTGGTAATAATAATTATTGGAGTAAAGTCTCGCGACAATCCTATAATAGAAAAGACCAACTAGATTATAGTTATAATTGGCCTTATGATTTCTTTTCTTTGATTGAATTCGCAAATATGGACATTCAGGTGGGATTTTCAGACACCCCCGACAATGATATCTCGGACGCATCACAAGCATTCGCTATAACGGGGGATGTCCTAGAGGGCCATAAAGGCGCTAAAGTAATAGCACCAGGTTCCATAGTTTCTACCAAGGCAATGCCCACGAGCTGGGATGTTCAAATGGATCTGGTGCGCCCTATGGATAGCGTGGACCGTAAGAAGGCAGTAGAAAAAGAAAATGATGCCAAACAACAAACCCGCGTCATGAAAGGAGAAAAAAGAGGAGGAAAGAAGAAAGAATGACATTTTTTGATAAGAAAGAAGAAGTAATTCAAATAGAATTAACCCAATATGGCAAATATTTACTTTCGCTGGGCAAATGGAAGCCAGTTTATTATGCTTTTTATGATGATGATATCTTATATGACGGCGCGTGTGCTGGCATCACAGAGACTCAAAATGATATAGAAACTCGTATTCAAGAGGGTACCCCCCAACTCAAAACTCAGCACGCTTTTGTCGGCCGCGAGTCGGACTTTTTAAATACTTACTTTAAACAATATTTTAAATCTGATGAGCTTACTCGCATCAAAATGGAATCTCCCATACAACGGGAATTCGCCCTCCAAGAATCTTTAGGAACGGCCGACAATCTCACTCAAATCGCCCCTCGTTGGCAACTTGCTTTTCTTGAGGGAGAACTCACAGGATCTACATCGACTAACTTCTTAAGTGGGAAATATCAAATGTTGCGCATTCCTCAACTTGAATGTAATATCACCTATAATACAGAGATCCGAACAATAGAAAATACCCCGGGCGGAATTAATAGTTTTGACAATCCAGATACCATCCCCTCCGATATATTTTCCGATGGGAGCTATGTTTCAGTCCAAACTGATCCTTTTATATTATTAGTTAAAGAGGAAAATACAGTTTTTGAAAAAGAAAATTTTGATATTGAAGTTTATAAATCTTGTTCCTCCGGTTATGAACCGCTCTTATTTAGAAAAAAACCACAACAGATTGTAGATAATTTACTAACTTTCCCGGAGCCGATAAATATAACTTTAGATCCCACATTTGTAGAATACTATTTTAATATATATGTGGATTCGGAGATTAATAAGGGTGATTTATGTAGAGCCATTACTCAATTGAAGGCGCAAGATATATATGTAGATGTGGCAATCGAATGTCCCGAAGAGGGGAGTATACTAACCATCAATCCTTATACTAAAGCTGCCCCCGAATCATCCGGCTGCAAAGATGAAAACACAGGCGCACCCAGTTATATCGATCCAGCTTATCCGGTCGAGGGGGGTACACGGGGTGATGATGAATTATAGGAATGTTATTTTAGTTAAGAGTGATATTAAAATTTTTAATAAAACTATTTATTATATAAAGGGAATAATATAGATGCCGATCCCATTGGATGCCCAAGAAAGTAATTTTTTACCAACTGTATTTTTTAAAAAGATCACTTTAGAAGATTCTCTTAAAAATGACGTAGAAGCATCCCTAACGTTGCCCATTATCGAGCCCGGGGGCACCCGCCACCCTCAATACAAGCCACCGGGGTTTGACCTCACCACCGGCGAACCGACGGAATTCGGTATCTACGGGTACCTATATCCGTATGCGCCGTGGGGTGTGACACCACTTTCTCCTACTGCGGGTTTTTCGAATGCTGTTGTGATGACAGTGGAGATGGAGGTTAATTTTGAATTTAATACCACCGATGGGTCTCAAGTAATGGTGGATCAAAATTTTCTATCTTTTGCAAAGGTGCAAGTCGGTCATGCATTTGGTTCAGTTCAACAGGCCCTTGGCTCCAACTCGACCGTTGTGTGGACAACTGATACCGTTCCTCTGACCGACTTGCAATTATCAGATGATCCAGATTTGATTAAACATACCAAAGTCACCGATCGCGGGACAACAATCCTCACTCTTCCTTTCAAATATGAATTTAGAGTTTATCGGCTGGATGAAAACACTGAATTTTTATCATTGAGAGCTTTCTGCTATTTGGATATGGAAGATATAGCGGATGCATATAACATTGACGCCGCGATTTATTTGAATGTCGCGGGAGCTGACCTAGATGGAACAGAAGATTATGCTCGGGGGTCTATAACTTATGAACCGGTTGTGGTCAATAATAAAATTCCCACGTCATCACCGGCTTATATAATCGCAGGCCCCGATGAACACGGAATGGCGAATCACGCGGGCGAACAATGGCTAGGAGAAGTAAACACAGTGGAAGTTCGAGGTCAGGCATATTTGGATGCTTATCAAACAGAGTCCGGGAACCAAGCCGAGGTTAAGGTGGTATATATCACTCCCGAGCAGCAACAAACCTCCGCCGACGCCGAATGGTCGAAATGTCCTTTGGATCTAGTAATGGTACCGGTGTCTAAAATTGTAGATTTACGTTTCGCCTCTCTTTTTGAAATTGAGCCAACTTTTCAGCCTGTAGGAGATATCTTAAGCCGCCTTATTGCCGAAACCAAATGCACTGGAAAGGCTACGCCGGCGACACAAATTGATAGTTGGTTTAATGATGCTTCCCCCTATAGTTCTGCCGTTCCCCGTTTCGATAGCCGTATTTATGGTTGTATCCCTGATCGATCTATTACAGTAAACTCCCCCGATTCTTTTCTTTCGGAAGCCTATATTTCCCGGGATGTTGATGGAAACTGCACATTTTTATTCCATTTAGACTATGATCGAATTCTTCGCGAGAAAAGTCAATTTGGAGGACTTATTAATGCCGAAAATTTATTAGCCATTAAAAATCGGTCACGTATTCAGAATTTAAAAGTAGTTCGTCGCCGCGTTAAACGCGTCGTGGCGGTCAATCGTCTTGGAAGCCCTGTTGAGGGAAGTGTCACCGATGAATATGATAATTTAACTGAAGTTATTGTGGAATCTCATGATACCGGCATAGCCGAATCTACTTCCGTTAACCAAGTCTCAATGTCAAAACCGGTTGTTTTAATGCCCTCGGACAGCATCAACAAATTCTTTCGCGGGAAAATAAAAGAAGCCAGTTCCCTCCAAACTCTTGATGGAAATATATTAATGCTTGATGGGATACGGACTTTTAACGTTAGTGATTACAGTATAACCGGAAAAGATTTTGGACTTACTGATGATGATATCCTATCGGTTGGTACTGGTGAAGTAGTATCCCAAATCATCCCCCCGAAAGCCAGCGCTGCCCCAGCTTCACCAACGGGTATTTTTTATCAATATGGCATCGAACTGGAAATAGAAGATGGAACGATTGCTTTTTTAAATTCAATGTTATATGCTAATGATCCATATTTGATTGGTTTATTTCAACTGCGAGAGAATTTATTAGACTATCATTCGCAGGTAGATCAATTTAAAATGTCTAAACGATTTAGAAAAAAGTTGTCACCCGATTATCAAACAACAGAATGGATTTTGAAACAAATTCTTGTCGACAACACCTACAGCCCGGACCCGACCGTCTATTATTACGAACTTCCTGAATATATAGAATACGTCGTAGATATTCCAAAATATAAAAAGATAGCTACAAAAGCCAATAACGCAGAAAATAGCGGGAATGACGCCGCCGCCGCCGCGTTCCGGATGACTTTGCCCTGGAATCATATTCCTCTTAATATAAACAAAATTATAAACAATATTCTTTCAGAGGAGTCCGATGATTATACTACCGGTGAAAACTCGCGCACCCAACAAATCAAAAACCTTTTAGAACCGAACCTGGTCACATTGGAAAGTATCAATTCGGTGATCCAATTGGTCGATAATCTTATATCTAAAATTCAAAAAGGATTGGGCACTTATGCAGTTCCTGCACCAACCAATATTAGCAGCACTCGAAACGCCGTGTTAAAATCTGAAAGTTCACGACGAGTGATAACTGTAAAGAAGTTTTTTAATAATGTCTTTGATGCGAGCAAGCCTAAAGATATGCATATAGATTTTTTTGGCAACAATGGAACTTCCGCTTCATTATATGGTATGAAAATGTCTGATTATACAAAGTTAGCTGATGATGAAATTAAAACATATTGGGCATATGATACCCAGGAAGCAATTAAGAACAATAGCGCTCTAACACTCCCCTATCATCCAGAAAATAAATCTTTTGATGAAATTACCAACGTAACTAAAACCAAATGGTCGACCAGAACAGCTGCCAATATTTCTTTAGGAGAAAATATGCAGATTCCTCGTTTAAACGCAGGGCTCCCTCTCTGGAATACATCTCCCCAATGTCAGAGTAATGGTATTCGCGGAGCTAATAAATGGTGTGACGCGTCAAACATTGCAGTTGCTGCTAATATGGGAGATTATATCCCCAAGATGTCGGGACAGACAGATAATGGTGTTGCTGCTTTAAAGCATATCTTAAATAAAGTAGGAGTCAAGGTTATACCAACGCCTGTTCCTAAATTTATTCAAACAAACAAGGGGGGCATTAATACGGCAGAGACCAAAATCCTACGCGCAACCGATATCTTTGGGGAACAGAGTACGAGAATCGCCACGGAAAATCTACGAGGCGTTGCGGGTGTATGTGAGTCAGAAACGATCACGCACGAAGAAGAAAAGCGGTTTAGTACATCACTCCCTATTGTACAAAAATGGGCCAATAATTTAGCTTTTAATGGCGCCTTCGCAGCCCGGGATCGAAGCCAACGCATAACCAACCCACATGTGGTGATTCCTCCCCCGATGAAGAAGGAGCTATATGATCTAAATAATACCAACAATATAATCGAAATGTCACGAGAATCTGCCATCGATCCCTCTTTTGTCGCAGATATACCAGGTCCTATCAGTTCTATGCTAGCCGCAGATACTGATGCTTCGATGTTTTTAGACACCCCGATTGACCCCTCGCAGGATCCCTCTCTTAGTCCTTTTATGTTGTGGAACTTTGGCTTAATGAGCCGCGTCGAGGTCCTTGCCGGGTTTGAGCAAGATTCTTGCAAAATAGAGTCAGGAACTTCTTCGGGCTGCGGCCATATATTAAAAAAACCTATTTTTAAAAAATTAGATGAAGACACTTGGACAGATCTTTTTTCTAAATTAAATGCAAGCTCCGCCGCACCTACTTATGTGCTCTGCCGGGTAGTTCCGGAAGAAAATTCGTCTTTGGGAATCCTCCCAGCACCGGGGATAGCACTACCTGTTTTGAATGAGTTTTTTACTTTATCCAAGGAGGAAGCCAACTCAATTCCCGAGTGGTTTCAGCCTACCAAAAAACCCCCCAATAACGCCGCCTCCCCTTATATATTAAACGTGGGCAAATTTGATTCCCTCAAAGCACCCGATCTGGTAACCGCCACTGTCACTAATGGAGGGGCTTCAGTGATGGATAAACTTAGGTCTCGCTATGCAGACCCCGCACCCGCGCGTAACACCGCTGTCAACGGGCCCTGGAATAATTGGGGGGGATCTAAATAATGGGCAATCATACGAATAATCGTTTTAAAGCTTATATTTCCAATGATCCCGAAAAAGGGAAGGGAACATTCTGGGATGGAAGTACGGACCCCCTCCGAGAGAAATTAAAAGCGTATTGGACCTGCTTCGACCCGAGCATAGCTCCCAAGATGGCTTATCGAGCCATCGGAGCCGGCGGTGATAGTCCGGACGCGGACCCGGAGCCCTCATTACATGAAATATTTAATCTGGCCAGAATGGTGAAGAGTAATACGACGAACCCGGGCACCTTGGTAGAAACCGGTGATGATACTTTTTATCGTCATACACAGACATTTAGTGTACAACTTGAAACCGGTGGCAATGACCCCCCCACTTGGGATCTTGCTGCTTTCTTGGATGATTTGAATAATCAAACGTTTACAGATTGTACAACTTTTGGTTCGGTACCACTTACATCTCCCGATTGGGAAAAATACAATCTCCGATCTTTAGATTTATTCAAAACAGATTTTGTTTATAATCGATTACATCAGAATTTTGAAAAAAATCTTCTCCAGCTTGCACCCGGGTCAATTCCCAATTTATATGGATATTATATCGCGGAAGCTATTGATGCGTGGGGGGAAGGGGATCCATACGGCCGCTGCGAGGACCCAGCCTATACTTATCCCTTCGCTTATTGCAAATATGCTTCTCAAGATATGGTTAATTTTATGTTAACTGATAATTTCGGACAATTTTCACTCGATATTGATACGGACAAAATGAATGAGTTTGCTGGCTGGTACAAAAATATTATATTCCCACCTGGTGACTCTACGCTTAGAGCTGATGCTAAAACTTTTCTCGATAGATTTCCCATGTATATTAAATTTGAGTGGCCCTCTTATGAGGCATCGGAATTTGTTTATGCATTACGAGATGCACAACTTTATGATGACTTCGTTTATAGCGCAGTTAATTATTTCAAAGCTCCCGGGGAAGAGGTCACTTTGCACTATGTTACTGACCTCGCGAACCCCAATGTCGGTGCTGTACGTTCGCAAACCGAACAGGCATTAATTAATTATGGGGGTGATCTCTGGAGCCAAAGCCAATATGAAATTATAGAAGCACTAGAAGTAACCACTGAAACTCCAGGAATGCCTCAAGCCGCCGAGGTGACGTTGAAGAGGTCGCAAATGAGTGCATCTGTCGGCAATATGGATGTCCTTAACTGGTGGGAGTTGATATCGACTACTCCGGATGCTATCGGCACTAAACAAACGGGCTTCCACGAGACAGGCGGAAGCCTAACCGCGCTATCCCCACGCGATCGTATTACGATGGACCTAAATACTCTTACAAATATTATGGCCACCACCGGGTATACTTCATCAGCGCTGAATAATTTATTAAAAACTTTGATTTTTTATGGGAAATTGAAACAAATAGTAAAAGATAATTTTATATCTTGGGAAGATCTCGTCGTCGGCAAAACGTGCCATTCAGAAATTATTTTTTATCGTGTCACTCGGACGCGCGGGGAATTCACGACGCCCGAACAAACTTATTGGATTGCTGAGTCTCCTAGTTTAAATATAACTGAATATATAGACACTCAGGTTTGGTATGATCAAAAATATACTTATAATATTAGCGCATTTAAATTAGTCATAGGAGCGTCTTATACTTATAGCTCCTTCGAGACGGTTTTGGGTACCCCAGAGTACGTGGAAAAAGACGTGGAAAAAGTCCCAGAGTTAAGCGATGATGTCTTAACTCTCGCGGATCAGTGGGCTCAATTCGGTGAACCGAAGGATCTCGAAGGCCAAATCCTCGGAGAATCTCTAGATGTGGTCGATGATCGCGATGATGCTTATGCTTTTGAGGAAGCGCCGGAGAAATACGAGACAAAACCAGCACATAACTATAAACGGGAACTCACTATTAAAACCACACCTACTTTTAAGTTAATTGAGTGCGAATTTGGTAAATTTAGTGGCACGATTATCGATTCTCCTCCAATTCCACCCAATATCGACATAATTCCCTATAAAGGCGTCAATAATAAATTATTATTTAATTTCAATACCAGCACTGGAGAATATATGGCCGATCCTATCATTATTATGGATTCCGAAGCGGATTTGATTGACAAAATTCGAGAAACTCAGAATTTGCCTTCTGACGCCCCCATTCTTTATAAAACGGATGACCATGCGAAGGCTTTTGAAGTTTTTCGAATGACCACCCCCCCTACAAGTTATCAAGATTTCAAAAATGCCTTTTTGACCTCGGTGTCCACCGATATTGCGACTTATCATGGAGATCTTATCACGACTTCGGCTACATCTTATGTAGATTTAGTAACTTCTAATACAGTTTACTATTATATATTTAGAACAGTCGATTATCACGGGTATACATCCAACCCGAGCCCCGTTTATAAGGTGGAATTAGTAGAAGAAGACGGCGCCATTTATCCCTTAATAGAGATAATGGAAAATTTTGAAGAAATCGTCACACATCAGGTGGCCAAACAATTTAAAAAATTGTTTAGTATTGTGCCTCGGTATACTCAAGCCCAAGTGGATATTGAAGGCTCTTTTCTCGGGTCGACCGGCGGCATGAAACCTCAAAGCATCGTTGGATTAAATCAGAACGTTCAGTTGGGTCTCGACAATGATAAGCTTTTTGGACAAAAATTTAAAATTCGTCTTATATCTAAACACACGGGACGGAAAATCGATTTCAATATTGCGTTTGAGCATACCAAAGGGCAATCTTAGATTAAATTAAATCATCAACTACTTATATGATGTACTAATTATATACATTAAGGGAGAAAAAACATGGCTTTTTTAGACAATAGTGGAGATATTATCCTCGATGCCGTTTTAACGGACACGGGCCGTATGCGGCTAGCAAAAGGGGATGGCTCTTTTAGCATTACTAAATTTGCTCTTGGAGACGACGAAATTAATTATGCATTATATGATCCGGAAGCCCTTGGGGGTACCCCGTTTTTTGATATAGAAATCATGCAAACTCCGGTCCTAGAAGCATTTACTAATAATACATCGGGAATGCATTCAAAATTAATGACATTGGCAAATAATCCGGGACTATATTTACCCGTTA
>Ga0098061_1001809_pt1 | contig 10333 bp, 7 predicted proteins | sample 22_taG_FD_92579 | JGI IMG/M metagenome (GOLD analysis project Ga0098061, IMG submission 92579) | Marine viral communities from the Subarctic Pacific Ocean - 22_ETSP_OMZ_AT15343 metaG | ecosystem: Environmental > Aquatic > Marine > Oceanic | place: Subarctic Pacific Ocean | collected 2015-01-20 | reverse complement strand
GCAGCATTTATAGTATTTTGAGTGTAAGCCTGCATAAACTCAGTTGTGCCCTCTAAAAGAGAACCTTCTAGTACTTTAGCAGACCCAGCCAAGCCCCTTGTCCCAAGTCTTATAAGAGCATTTTCATTCATGCCAGATTGTACTATCTTTTTAGCAAGAGACTTTCTTAATTCTCCTTCAGCTGTTTTCCTACCTATCCCAACCATCTTCAAATAATGGTTAGCACCAATTTTTTCAAGAAGAGATGCTACCGTACCATATGCTACAGAAGTCATTCTAGCATAACCTCGGGCTTCTTCTGGTTCCATACCTAAATCGTCAACAAGAGTAGACATAGCCTCATTATATTGACCTCCCGCTTCCATCGCAAACATTGGAAGAAGACCTAAAGCATTTGCGCCAAACGCACCAACTCCAGCAATAGCACCACCTCCCCAAGCTACAACTCCACCAGTCATAGCAAGTGCAAGAGATGGAATAGCCTCAGACAAAGACCTCATATAAGTATCTGGTCCACTCCATCCAGGTTCATCTTCTTTCCAAGCAGTAAGAGCCTGTAACTCTGTATTATCTGCTATTTTTTGTTTGTATAAATTTTGGTTATATTTTCTATAGCTCTCAGCAGCTTCCATGCTAGTAGGCATCATACCATAGAGACCAGACTTCATATCTGTCCATTGATTTTCTAGCTGATGTAATGCCCTTTCCCCGAATCCTGGGGCAACCTCTGAACCATATGCTCTATAATGAGCAGCACCCTCGGTTTCTGGTTCAAAATTTATTTCTGGAACGACCTCAGTAAGTGTACCTAAAATTAAATCATCATCCCAGTTGTCATAAAGCTCTGGGTTAGTCGCCCTTATGTCAGCAAGAACAGATTGTCTATTTAGTGGCATTTATTCTTTATTCCCATAAGTCCATTCGCTTTTTGGTTTTTTACTATCTGCTGTAGAACGGGTCATAGTAAATCCTGTTGCATCGTCAGGCATCCTTTCTCCATATACTTTTTCTAAACGAGTCTGAAAAACTTGAAAGTTGTCTTCTAACTCTTCTATAGTCCCCTGTTTTACTTCATATTTATCTATTGCACCTTTGTTGTGTTCATCATTATAACGCCTAAGATAATAAGATGAAGAAGTATCTTCAAATTTTAATTGAGCATCAAGCCTTTCTTTTCTAAGTCTATCCATTTCTTGTCTCTTAGATTCCTTCCCACCTTTTATTGTAAATCCTTTTTCATGTAATTCATGCCCTTCTGGATAAGTATTAAAAAGAGTATTCCACGCTCTCTTCATTCCTAAATTTCCTTCAGCGTCTTCTGTAAAAAAAGTCTCTAGACCTCCCCAAAAATCTTCACTCTCTCTTTCATTCCATTCCGATTGAAGTCTCGATAAGGAAGAATCAATTGCTTTCATTCTGCTCTCATAAGCATCAATTTCTTTTTTTGGTTGAACCTGAGATTCTTTTAAAGTATTTATTTCACCTTTTTTCCCTAAAACAAATTCAATTTGTTTCATTATTTCAGGATTCCCCTCTGGCAAATCGGGATTCTCTCTTGTTCGTATTTTCTTCTCATCAATTACAATATCTGCTTTTTCGGTAGCCTCAGAAGAATCTACTCCAGCACTAATAAGAATTTTTGACAAATCAGGAATTATATTATCACTCATATTTATTCTCCAGATGGAAGGTCATAGCTCTCACCTTCTGCAAATTTTTGGTCAAATAACAACTTGTAAATATATACAATCTCTTTTTCATCTGTTATTTTATTATCTTTAATGTACTTGGTAAATTGCGCAGTCCTTTCATCCCTAGAGCCTTTTAATAATGGATACACAGTATCAGCATGCCTAGAGAGAGAGTTTTTCTTTGCTAAAGATGATAAATCACCCATATCAGAGGTACTATCCACCTTTTTATAAGGTTTCATTCTAAAATTCTCCTCAACAAGCTTACCAATAGCGTTGAAAGTTTGCATTTCTTTGGTTTTGCTTACATCATCTCCTTCAGATTCTAAAACAACATCCTCAATCAATTTACTCCTAGATTTACCAACCATCTTTGAATCAAATATCATTTCACCTCGTTCACCCCATTTACCAGATTTAACTTCATTTCCATCTGCGTCTTTATACATATGATTTGAACCCTTAGTATTCCAAACCCATGAACGGTCATCAAGTTGCCTAATAAATCCACCCAAAGCCCATAGTTTGCCTTCATCAGTTAGCCCCTCTACAGATTTTTTAATTGATGTATTAAACAAATCTATACCCTGAACTTCAGTATCATCTGCATTAAGCATGTTCAATATATTGTCCATTTCTCTTCCGAGGGCTTCTGACCACTTTTTATCAGTCTCTGCTCCTAGATAATCCCCCTTTACTGTGGAAAAAACATCAGTCTCTTTTCCTATTCCATACCGAGCTATAATATCAACTCCATCTACCTTTTGAACAGCACTTTTAACTTGGTCTATCTGATAATTTGTTTGTACTCGAAGAGCATTATTAGTTGTTGTTGCCATAGCATCAAGGATGGAAACCATAGACCTTCCATCAGCATCTTCTTTAGCATCGTGATTAATAAGTATCTTATAAGCATCATCTATTCTACCAGCCCTAACTAATTCATCTACTGTCCCAATTAGGTTCTGAGCGGCAGAATAAGCTGCTTCATCATCTCCCATGTCAGCGAATTGAACACCAGCCTCATCTTTATTGACATCAAGAGAATCTAATTTTCTTTTTATAAATTGAGTTTTAGTTGCATCATCACCAAGTTTAGTAAGAGCTTTACTAAGAGCTTCATTACCAATTGCATCAGAAGATACTTGTTTAGTTTTTATGTTTTTAATAATACTTTCTAAGGCATCTTCATTACCAGAATAAGAACCAGCAAACATAGGGTCTCGTATACCAAGAATATCTGTATAGGTATCTGATAAACCATCAATCATAGAAATACCTTCTTTTTTCAATTTAAATGCATTTGTTGTTATTGCTTGATGCCTATTTATAACATTAAGTAAATCTGGATTGTCTTTATACCTTTCCTTTACTTCAGCCATATTTTCATTGAACATAGTTTCAATATTGTCCACGGCAGCAAAAGTATTTACTTTATCACTAAGAAGGTTATCTGCTGTAAGTTTATTAATATTAGTAATTTCATTTATAATCTTAGTATGTTTATGATTATATACATTTCTATTTTCTCTCTCCAGAGCAAGTTGGTTCTTCTCTAGTGTTTCCCTCGCTTTTTTAGTGGATGTTCCTATGGCAAGTAATTCTCTTCTGTCCATTCTTTCTGCATAAGAATCTGGGTCACTTTCTTTTGCAAGTAAATTTAGCCCTTCAATAACACCCACTGCGCCTAATCCATTAGCCATAATTATATCCTTCTATTTCATTGTCTGAACCAAAAACTCCTTCCATGAAAGTATCTGCAACAGAACCTATTTCTGCAATCCTAGATGAAAACCTTTCTTCAATATCTGCTCTTCCTTTTGCATCAGCTATACTAATACCCTCAATCCCTGTGCTAAAATCATCTACAGCTCCTCCTTTTCGATTTTCAAGCATCGTTAATTCTTCTGAGGTCTTTCTTCTTACGGTAGACTTTGCATTATCACTTAAATTATCTACTGTTGAGCTACCAGCAAAACCAGTTTTGGATGCGACATTTGTTGATTCTACAAAATTAGCAAATAGACTATCGGAAGCATTTGCGTTTGCTGCCCCTACATTAGTCCGAATATCATCAGTAACCCTTTCTAATTGGCTTAATTGACCTTTTTTAGCATTAGTGGTTTCCCTATTTTGTAATGCAATTTGTTCATTTCTTATTTCTTCGGCAGCTTTAGCAGCACTAAGAGTATCTTTATTTCTAGCTTCTGAACCTCTTTTGACTGCACCTATACCCGCAGCAACTCCACCAGCTATAGTTAAACCCGCTGCTATCGTTGATGTTACCGCAGCCATTTATAATCCTTTAAGATATGTGTTAAGAGAATCATCACCCTTAATATACTCTTTTGTTAATAAAAACTCTTCAAATTTTGGGTGATTCAAAAATGTTATAATCAACTTAAATCCATCTGTTTTAGCTAATTCTTCAATTGTATCATACAATAAACTAAGACCTTCATCACATTGTTTCTTTTTTGCATCTGGATTTTTTACAATCCATTCAGCAAGAGCAGTTTGGCTATTAGTTTGTATATACCAACCTCCACAAATAGGAAAATCATTTTCTGATACTAAAATACCAGTTGGGCTTAACATCTGAGGAATAGGAGGAACCCAATCGTGTGCTTCCCACCATTTATGCATCATTGGTAAATCGTGTTTATCTATCAATTTGACTACCACTATGATGACCACTCATTATATAATGACTGATATGCACTTAAAGATTTTTTACCCCAAGTTTTTCCTCCATGTTGTCTCCACTCATCCTCACTACCACCAACATCATAACCCATTCTATTCATTATATTCTGCATATTTTTAGCTTGATTAATATGTGTAGTTTGTGCTATTTCTTGCTCACTAGTCAAATCACCATAATTAAATTTTGAACCAACACCCTCTTCCCCATATTCTTTAAAATATTCACCAAAAGCAATTTTGTCATCATCTTTAAAATCACTAAAACTAGTTGGTTGATTAAATATACCTTTGTCCTCCTCTATAACACCATCTACAATCTTTTCTTCTGAAGGAGAAGCTGAAAGTTCTTCATAAAATTGTTTTAACTCTTTATTAGACATGGTTTGATAACCACTCCTTAATTGATTCCCTCCTTTTACCTTATGCTTTTTTTCTGAAAGAGATTCATGTACCCCAAGATTTGTTTCCTCAATTTTTTTAATATATGAAGACCTATCAAATTCAGGTTCAGCCTCAGATACTACATTTGCAGGTTCTACAACCCCCTTAACTTCAGTTCCAAAATCTTGTATTAATCGGTCTTTCCATTTATCTCCATATTCACCCCTATAAGTTGCCTGCATAGATAATGCTTCTTTTGAAGTTCCCAAAGCAACACCAACCCCAGTAACTCTATTAGCATCATATGTATATTCTTTCCCATCAATATTTTTTGAAAAAGTCCCTTCCATATTCTTAGCTTTTGTAAAATTTTCTCTTACGCCCTCTGTGAATTTAGAAAAGAAAGACTGGTTTTCATCTGGGGCATCATAAGTAGTTCCCTTTAACGCTTCTGAATCAAGTCCTAATGCATCAGCTCCAGCTTGAAAACTTTCATGGCTTGCTCTATTAACAGACATAGACTTATCAAGTTTCGCTAAAGATGCGCCAATGCTTATCAATGATTTACCAGCCCCAGACCAGATATGACTACTGCCTTTTTTATTAAGGTCATTCTTTATTTTACCATAACTTTTTACTGCATCAGCTAAACTCATAATTTTCCCATTTTTTCTCTTGCAAAATTAATACTTTTATCGTTACTCTTCATAATTATTTAAGCAGTGGGTTCCGTCATTGTTAATCTTATGTTTGATGTCTCACCAAAAGCCTGGAACAATACCTGTGTCCTATTGTAATACCCAGTATATTCATCACCAGGGTCTGTTTCTTCTGGGTAATTACTATCAGTTGAATAAGACGCAGATTGTATATCAACAACAAGATTATAAAAATCAATATCATGTGTAGTTCCACTTCTACTTTTATACATTGAAACAGTATGTGAAATATCTTCAGTCAGACCAACATGGTCACCCATCGGTGTTTCTAAATCATATGTAAGAATATTTACATCTTTTAGAAGGGGATGAGTAGCAAATATATCTATCCTATGTATAGGAGTCCAAAATTTATTATATCCTTCTCTCGCCTTTTTTAAAAAATCTATATCTGGGGAATGGTCTCTTCTTGGGTCAGCATAAATAGACAAATCATTTCCTAAGCTATCTTCATGATATGATGATGTTCCAGTATTAAATATGTATTTTCTTCTATGGGTTAAGCCCTGTCTGAAATCATTATGTTCATCTGCCTTATAATACCCCCTGTCAGTATTTACTCCATCATCCATCCAATCTCCCCACCTAGTTTGACTATAATCCCCATAATAACAATATTCATCTCTTTCAATCATTCCTAGAGGGTATGCAATCTCCCCTCTTGCATCTTGACCATTAACAGTTGCTCCATAATGATAATAATCACCAAATGAACTACCACTTGTACCATCATCATTACCATCATCATCGCCATCATTAGGGGCATAAGTTTCACCTCCAGTATTTAGATGTCTCCATAAAATTTCACTTCTATCCATCTCAGTACCATTTTCCATATCAATATGTCTATTGTAAGGAGACCAGTCATGGTGGTCATATGCATTATTATGCCTTGAAAGAAGAGTCCATTTTACAAAACTTTGACAATATTTATGGTCAATAACATCATACCACTCATCTGGGTCTGCTGTAGATTGACTCCAGTTAGTTTGATTACTATATCCAGCACCAGAATATGGACCAGCACCAGGAGAATTTAGAGGAGGGTGGTCTTCTTGGTCATCCATCCATTCTATAGAATGTGCCCCTTCATACATACATTCTGCATATGAATTAATAGTCCAAGTATCTACATTCGCTCCAGGACCAATTGCTGGAATAACATCAACCCAATTGACTTTACATTGGTTTGCCGCGACACCTATAGGAAAATGACCACCATAATGAATATTAGTAACAGTCACACTATATTCATATATCCCAAGAGATACACCTACATAAGTTAAATCTAAATCAACATAAGCACTTACACATCCAGTATTATAAAGTTCGACATTTTTATAAGTACTAGCAAATCCTGCACCAACATTAGTATACATAGATGGCAAAGCAGCAAATCCATCTATTCCAAATGATTCTGTGGAATACATAAGAACTTCTTCCTGTAAATTAACTCCCATGGTCAAGTGATATAAGAAACAATCATAGTCACCAACTGCTTTTTTAGCACCTATTCCAGACCACCTATCCCAACCATGATTCCACGGAATAGAGACACCATCTTCATCATATTCAGCGTATCCTCCTTGAGCAGTCGCCTTATCTAAATGAATTATATCTGTATTAGTCTCATTTATATCTGGAAACCAAAAAGGAGATGACTTTACCATCTTTTCAACACCTGGAGACGGACTTCCCCCTCCTAAATCATCTTCTACTTTAGATATATAATCATCTTCGCCAGTATCCCAATATGCATCGTCTGTCCCCTCTTGATTTCTTACTATAACAGTTAGAATTCCACTCACAACCCTTCTAGGACTTCCCATTCTTCCATAGAAAGAGCATAGACTGACTCGCCTTGCTCCTCTTCTCTTATGTGGTGTGCCTGCCATTATGGAGCCTCTGGATAGAAAGATTTAGCAACATTAATACCGCAATCAGTTCCGTGACTTTCAACAAAACAACCCGCAATAAAATAATTATTATAAAAATCTGCATAACCACCAGCTAAATGCTGGGAAAGAGGGTCTCCATCATAATCACCTAATTGAGTTCGTACATTCCAACTATCATAATAATGTTCTGTCCCAATTGGTGCATCAGCATAAGCGTAAGGGTCATTTATATGCACACCAAAATCAGTATTTTGAATTTCTAATCTTTCTGTTAAATTTGCATTTAATTCTTGAGCATAAGTCCCCATAGTAATGTTTTGACCTGAAACTTCTAAATCCCCTTTAAATGTACCATTTCCAGCTGAGTCTAATTCAAAATCACTAGTGGTAGTAAGAGATGAGCCAGAATCAATTTTAAATTTATCACTATCACTATCATCAACGCCCATCGTAAACCTGTCACTTGCATTAATATCAAATGTTATAGTTGGGTCGCCAGAGGAACCACTTGTTATCTCTAAATTCCCAACATCAACATTAAATGTAAATCTAGTAGTAGTACCATCATCCATAGTAATGGTATCATCATCTGCTGACAATATAATATCATTTGAAGAATCTAAAGTAATGTCGCCAGCTCCAGTTGATGATACATCTACACCACCAGTCCCTGAATCAATATTGACATTAGTAGCACCAGTGACATTACCTATATTTATTACATCAGCAAATGCCCCAGTAGCAATATTAACTGTTCTCTCTCCTTGCGTCCCTATATTAATATTTTCATCAATATCATCATTACCAATAGATATTTCGCCACCAGCAGAATTGAGTTCTAAAATATCTCCAGCATCTAAAGTTATTTCATTCCCAGAATCAATTGTAATATTACCAACCCCAGTTGATGCCAAATCTATATGACCTGTGCCAGATTTTATAGCAACAGAACTAGTACCAGTAACATTTCCAATACGAACATCATCCTCAAATGCCCCAGTCCCTATGTCTATTTGTCTTTCGCCTTGTGTTCCAATGTTGATATTAAAGTCATCATCGTCATCTCCTATATTAATATCCCCAGCTGTAGAATTTAATGACAATGCCCCTGAACCATCAATATCAGTAGTAGTACCACCAGAAAGAGAAGTTGCCCCCGTCCCTCCTAATTGGAATGTCGCAGTTCCATCAGATAGGTCAAGTGTATTAACTGATGTAAGTGCAATTGCCAATGCATTAATATTAACAGCTGTTGAAGCAGCATTACCAGCAGTAATAGTTCTTGCAGATGCGCCAACACCAATATTTATTGCACCTGTATCTGTCTCAGTTCCAATGGCAATCGTACCAGCCCCCTGTGAATCAATTGTGACACCGCCTGTACCAGCATCAAAATCAAGAGCAGTTGCTCCAGTATCGTTACCTATAAAAATATCCCTAGCAGTAGCATTAGTGCCAATATAAATATCACCAGCTGCCGTATTTTTACCAATTTGTATTTGACCACCTTCTGCATCAAATGCTATATTCCCAGGAGTCCCTAATGGGGCTTGTCCTGGATGAAAAACAATATGTCCACTATTAGTAGCATTAGCATCTCCAGTCTCAAAAATAATATTTCCAGTATCGGCAGTAGGGTGAGCTACAGTATCAAAAGTAATACCACCTTGAGCAGCATATACCTCTACAGCAGATGTTGTTTGTGCCGAGCTATTACCAATTTGGATAGCCCTTTCACCTGCAGTCCCAATATATATAGAGAAATCATCAGCATCATTCCCAATGCTTAAACTTCCTGCCGTTGAATTAATAGTAGTTCCATTAGTACCATCCACAGAAAATACACCATCAGCGGTGTCAATAGTTACTTGGTCTAATGTAGTTGCCCCGTCTACATCTAAAGTACCAAGAGACGATAAAGAAGTATCAGCTTGTATATCATCAGATTGGACTAAAAAACTACCAGCATCCCAATTCGCAGTTAATTCTCTTGTGCCATCATGAAGTAAATATTGAAGATGCGTATCAACAGTTAAATTGGCTAAAGAACTATGGTCCATAGTACCTCCTCCACCACCAGAAGAAGATGAAGAACCTGCTCCAGCAATTCTTATAGAAGGCATTTCCCCAGAAGAAGCTATTGCTTTCCATTCCCCATTTTCTTTTACATACTCAACAGTCCCAGAGCCTGGCACCTTCCTAAATGTAATATCTCCTTCAAAACCATCTCTATTATTAGGAATACCATCAGAAAAAGTAGGCTTGACAGATTTTTGATGCATTAATTTTCGTTCTTCTCTAGTCAATCCCATTATTTTATACTCTTTATTCTATGAATAATAGTTATATCATTGATTTCAAAATCAGCGGGGTTAGCAATTGTCCCATCTATTTGAAGTTGGAAAGAATAACAACTATTTGTATCTGATGCAAATGTGAATGTCGCCTGAGTCCATTTTGGCTGATTTATTGAAAAACTACCAGTAGAAACAGCATTAGTAGGGTCTTCTCCATTTACTCCATAAGTAACAGTTGGAAGAGCACCCGCTCCAGATGTATAGGATATATAAACTTTATAAATCTTTTTTCTAATCCCTGGAGAACCAAAATCATCATCTCTTCCCTGATAATGAAAAGCTGGAGCCAATGGGGAAGGGTTCCATTTCCATATTTTACTAGTAGCAGCTGGGTCAGTTATATATATTAATTCTTCATCTTTTAATGCAAAATTAGTCATTTTCGTAGTCTTGTTAATTGCTGTGTCTCCATACATCCAAGCTCTCAAAACAAAATCAAATATATAAACATGCTCAGAATTATTTTTAATTAATAATTGCCTTTTCTTTGGAATATACCCAATCTGAGCCTCGGCTGGGCTTGTAGAAATAAATGTCTCCCAAGTTGATGCATCCAGCAATCTCATTCCATCTTTTTCAAG
>Ga0098061_1001805_pt1 | contig 10350 bp, 10 predicted proteins | sample 22_taG_FD_92579 | JGI IMG/M metagenome (GOLD analysis project Ga0098061, IMG submission 92579) | Marine viral communities from the Subarctic Pacific Ocean - 22_ETSP_OMZ_AT15343 metaG | ecosystem: Environmental > Aquatic > Marine > Oceanic | place: Subarctic Pacific Ocean | collected 2015-01-20 | reverse complement strand
CCATGTAACATAGTTCCATTACCTATTGAAACATAAGTTATATCACATAAGGCATCTAATACTTCTACTATATCTCCTTTCTCACAAGCTTCTTTATATTCTTCTAATTCTTCTAAAATAAAATCATAAACAAACATCCATTCCTTCCTTTCTGGAATAGTTGGTTTATAATTATTAGGTTTACCAAATGTGTGATTGAATTCTTCTACTTCATTTACAAATGGTACATTATATTCTTTAAATGGTATTTCTAATTGCATTTTTTATTTTTTATCTATAAGCGTCTAACCCATACCCAATCATATGAATTACTTCTTGTTTAGCTGTTTTATCGTGATCGGCAAATACCCCACTTACTTCTGAAGTTATCATACTCGCCCCCATATGTTTTATTCCCCTACAAGAAACACAATTGTGTGTAGCTTGCATAACTACCATTACACCAATATTTTTATTAACTACTTTACATAAAGCATTATGAATGGCCATTGTTAATTGTTCTTGAATAGCTCCCCTTCTTGAAAAATGTTCAACAATTCTATTTAATTTACTTAAACCAATTACTCTACCATCTTCTCCAGGTATATAAGCAATATGACATTTTCCTAAAATAGTTTGATGATGGTGGGAACATTGACTAACTACAGGTATATCTTTTTCTAAAACAATACCTTGATAGCCGTCTGAGGGAAATGAAGTTACATCTGATAAAGAATCATATCTTCCTTTCCAAAGATCATAAACATATGCCTTAGCCACCCGTGTTGGAGTTTCCATTGAATTTGGATCATTTTGCCAATCACAACCTAAGGCATCTAAAAATTTACCATAGGCATAAGCGGCATTTTTTATCATTTTTGATTTTTCTTCTTCTGATAAAGGACCTCCTTTTACTGCCCCATTAGCAAATCCCTCTTTAACACATTCTATGTCAGTGTGGTATTTTCTTCTTGTGTTTTTTTCACTCATATAACTTTTTAATTTAATTAAATATAACAATAAAATTTGTTCAAACCAAACTTAAGATTAAAGAAGATTAAATGTCTATACCTGTTGAAACTCCAAACCATTCACCCCCTCCTAGATTGTATAATTCTAAAACTGATCCTGATCCCCCAAAATTATCGGTTCCCAAACTTCCTGATATGGGGTTTTGTGCCTGGATATCTATAGTATTATTTGTAACACCATTTAAGGATTGGGCGGGACTGGTATAGAATCTAAAAACCGCTTGTTCATCATCAAATGTGTCCTTATAACCTTGATACCAAACTTTAACATACTCCCCTGATTTTGAAAAATCATCAAAATCCATATGGTTATAGGAATTGAGGTGAGAAAAGCCTCCCTGGTCGTAAAGATAAACATTTGAACCTGAATAAATTGTGCCTGATAGGTCATAACCACCATAAAATGATAAGAATTCATGCCGACTCCACAACCCTCCTACAAGGGGTTCATTTAATTCATACTTTATACTACCTGAATGGTTTAAGATGCCCCCCATGCTCATACTCTCATTAACTATGAGGTTGGGGGTTGTTAATGTATTGGTAATTAAAGAACCTGTTATTTCAAGGTCATTAGTTGTTGCATAAAAAGAACCAGTGGGTTGGAAGATATTTAAATCTATGTTTATATAAGAAGAGGTTAAAGCGTAAGAAGAAGATAAGGCATAAGAGGAACTTAAAGCGTAAGAAGAAGATAAGGCATAAGAGGAACTTAAAGCGTAAGAAGCAGATAAAATACTGTTCATTCCATGAGGACCATCAACATTAGAGGAGGTTACATATGAAGCCGTTTCTGCTAATAAATTATATAAACCGGAACCACCCCCACTGAATGAACCAGAAAAGGAACCACTAAAAGAACCTGTTACCCCATTTTCTACTCCTGTGAAATCAACTAAAGAGTCTGAACCTGAGACTGTAAAGGATCCGGTTATAGAGGCGTCTCCAAAATGGGAACCATCCCATTCAGCTGTTATACCTGTTAAACCACTTCCATTACCACTAAAAGAACCTGAAAAAGAACCTGTAAGGTTTTCTTGTATTGTGTTTTGTATTGATTGGTTTAGAGTTGATATTAAAATTTGTTTACTTTCAGTAACAGTAGAGTCTACAATCATAAAAACATCCTGGGAGGAGGTGATTTTTGAAATTGATTTTAATGAGGATATAGGATTTAAAGACATATTGTTTTATTTAATAATTTATGGGATAACAACTTGGTTAAAACCACCCCCCATTTTTAATATCATTATTATTTCATTGTTTCCTACATGGGTAAGTTCATAAGCTACATAATCACATCCAACTGCTCCAGGATCATACCCTGTAATAGGATTTGATGCAGAAATATTAATATTTTTATTAGTATTAATAGTATAACCATTAACTGTTTCTGATGGTATAGCTGAATAGAGGAAGAAATGTTGAGCCGCAGAATTAGGAACTAATAAAGTAAGGGTTTGACCTTGCCCTTGGAAAAAAGTAAGGTCAAGTCTATTATCTGCTCCCGTATAATTATAAGCTGGGGAGTATGTTATATTAAGATGAAGAATATCATCCTGTATAGGCATATATCCACCATTACTTGAGGCAGACCAATCTAATTTTACTATTTCTCTTTTTCTCCCCCCAGAAACTATTAGATGGGAAGAATTAACATAACCCCCTATATTTGTGTTACCATCCACCGTTATAACATCATTTCCTCCCATACTTAAAGAACCTGTTATTTGGAGAGCATTTGTTGTTGCATAAAATGAACTAGTAGGTTGGAATATTCCAGATTCTAAACCTTCTATATAGCTAGCAGTAGAGGAGTAGGAAGAGGAAAAATTATTGGAAGAACTAAGGGAATAAGAAGAAGATAAGGCATAAGAGGAACTTAAAGCGTAAGAAGCAGATAAAATACTGTTCATTCCATGAGGACCATCAACATTAGAAGATAAAACATATGAAGCCGTTTCTGCTATTATATCTGTTAAACCCGTACCATCCCCTTCAAATGAGCCCGAAAGGGAACCACTAAAGGAACCTGTTACCCCATTTTCTACTCCTGTGAAATCAACGTTTACCCCTGAGCCTGAGACTGTAAAGGATCCAGTTATAGAGGCGTCTCCAAAATGGGAACCATCCCATTCTGCCGTAACCCCCGTTATACCTGAGCCATCTCCAAAAAAACTTCCTGAAAAAGAACCTGTAAAGCTTCCGCTATGTAAATTTGAACCTGTTATGAGATTATGTAATGTTGTTTTTTTAGTCTCATTTTCAGAAACATCTACAACCGCTAATAAATCAATTGAACCTGTTATTTCACTTAAGGACATTGATGATAAATCTGTTATTTTTTTATAAAGGTTAGTCATTTATTTGTAATATATTTTTGAAAAATTTACGTTCATTAGGTATGATATATTAGAGCCATTATGTTGATTTAAAATAAAATCATATTGAACATATTCGGGATAATTATTCCCAGGAGATGAAACTGAACCAATTTTATAGTTATTTAAATTCTTAGCCAATCCTACAAAATCCCCGTTAAGATATTCAATCCCCCCCAGTGAAGATATTGTTATATACCAATTATGATTATTGGGGTTTCTTACTAAAAACTTAAATGATCTTCCAAGATCATTCGGTAGTGTAATTATATTATTTGTATATGAATTTGATGCAATAAATAAATAAATTATGTTATCGGTGCTGGATATTGTATAATTACTATTGTCAATGGTTTTTCTTGTGACTCTTTTTCTTACTTCACCATTAGAAACTAAAGGGCCTTTTACATTTAAAGTATCAGTAGTATTATTTTTATTATAAAGTAAACCTGTTGTTTCTAAACCCCCTAATATACCCAAAGAACCTGTTATTTCAACAGTATTGGTTGTTGCGTAGAAGGAGCCTGTTTGATGGAATAGGTTTTGTTGTAGCGGGTTACTATCATAATAAGAAGCTGTTAGGGAGTTGGATGAACTTAATGAATAAGTGGAAGAGTCAGAATTAGATGATGATATAACATAAGATGAAGTAATAGCATGGGAAGCAGATAAAATACTGTTCATTCCATAGGGTCCATCAACACCTGAGGATGTTATATAAGAAGCAGTAACATTTGTTACTCCTGTTATTCCAGAACCATCCCCATAATAACTTCCAGAATAAGATCCTGAAAATGAACCTGATGTACCATTTTCAGCTTCTAAAAAATTAATTGAAGCATCTGAACCTGAGACTGTAAAGGATCCGGTTATAGAGGCGTCTCCAAAATGGGAACCATCCCATTCTGCCGTAACCCCTGTTAAATTTGTTCCATTACCTATAAAAGAACCTGAAAAAGAACCTGTAAAACTACCACTATGTAAATTTGATAAGGTAACCCAATCTTCAATTGTTGTTTTTTTAGTCTCATTTTCAGAAACATCTACAACCGCTAAAAAATCAATTTCAGAAAAATTATTTAATAAAGATAATTCTGTTACTTTTTTACGTTGGTTAGCCATTAAATATTATTATATGATATAAATATCTAAAGGATCTATACCTCATAGATAGTATCATAATTTCTACAATACCCATTATCATCATCTAATCCATACCCCACAACCCATTCATCTTTAATATCTAAAACATTATAATATGCACAATCTAGGTGAAGGATTGGTGAATTTTCTCTTCTTAAAAGAGTAACTATATTTAAGGATTTAGGTTTTTTTACTCTTAAATATTCTACTACAGCTTTCATTGTATTACCTGTATCGTAAATATCATCTATAATATAAACGTGTTTTCCTTTTATTGGAGCTTCTAAATCCTTTGTGATTTGAATATCACCTTGTTTTCTTTTTGAAACATAAGATTTCACCCTCATAAACCCACATTCAAGGTCTATAGGCATAGCCCTAATAAAATCTGTAAAAAACATAAAACCCCCATTGAGTATACAAACTGCTACAACTGGGGTCTTATCCTCTCTATGATCATCAGAAAGTTGTTTTGCTAAAATTTTAATTTTAATTTGTAATTCTTCAGGAGATATTAATTTTTTCATTAGTCCTTTTTTATACAATATTCAAATCCTAAATTAAGGACCATAAACTTTATTTTTTTCTTTCCTAAGAAAATATCTAATATAACTAATTTACTAATTCTAATTTTTAATTCAATAACATCTACATTTAATAGATGTATTCTTTTCCATAAATTTATTCCATTCATAATTTTATTATTTTAAAGAGTTAATAATTTCATCAGCATTAAAGATTTCTTCATTAATAAAAGGACATTCATGTAAAGCTCCTGTAAAATTATAATCAAATAAATAACTTTCAGGTAATTTAGTTCCTTCTGGGATGTTAGCTATTATATTGTTATGCATTTGATATCCAAATATTGTAGGTGAAGTACCAATCCATGTTACTGTTGAGGGTAAGTTTAAAGCATAAGCCGCATGTTGTAAACATGAATCTATTAAAAGACGTTTTTGAGCAACTAATAATAAAGATAAAAATACCATATGGGACATGGTCTCAGTTACTACTTCTACCCCTTGAAACCCTGTTTCTTTTTTTCTAGTAACTTGAATTATATGATATTGATTTTTAAAATGATTTATTACTTGTTGTGTTATATTAATGGGTAAATCCCGGGTCCAAGAATAGGGATAAGGTTGATCCTTAAAAGGACCACCATTAGTTTGGATTAACATTATTGGTCTTTCCCTTGACCATTTACCTATTCCAAATTGTCTTTGACTCATGTTAAATAGAAGTTCAGGCATCTCTCCAGAATATTCTAAATTATAAAGTTTACACCAATTTTCAATTAATGGGAGTTGTTTATGAATATGTTCTGTTGTAAAATAAGGTTCATGTTTAAAAATTAAAGTATCCTTATTCTTTATATAATCATCATAAAAATAAGGAGTATTACCTAATCTAAAAACTTTATCTATAAATTTTAAATTAAGATAAATTTCTGGGTAAGCACAAACTACTATAAGTTTTCTATGGGGGTAGTTATTTTTTATACATTTAGCAACTGCTGTGGCTGCTATATGTTTTCCTAAACCCCCTTCTAAGTGAAATAAAGAATATTTTTCCATTAACTATTTTTTCTATAACTTAATATAAAAAAAAGCCTGACCTAAGCCAAGCTTTTTATTTATTTATTTATTTATTTATTTATTTCTTTATTATGAGGTAGATATTTTTAAAGTACCCGAATCGCTCCAAATTTGTCCTGAAATTCCAGGATCTGATGTTGGGATACTTCCTGTTTCAATTACTAAGTTATTAATATGAAGAGCTCCATCCATTACTGAACATACTTGGGAACCAAATATGGCAGAACAATTATGTTGCATTAAATTATCCCCCCCTCCCAATATAGATGAATACTGACCTGATGCTGAGTTATTGTATCCTCCTAATATAGAAGTTGAAGTTGATTCTAATGCATCCCAATTTCCTATATAGTTTTCTGTACCACCAACTAAAACCATTCCTTCACCCATTTCATTTTGATCAATTTTATTTGTATTACCACCACCTATGAAACTTTTATTGCCTTGATTATTATTATTTTCACCCCCTACTATGACACTATTCCCTCCAATTACACAATTGTTATTACCTGCTCCTACAAAAGAATATTCTCCTCCTACTATATTACCTTGTCCACCAACTAACCCTGCTCCTTCTATTCCATTATCTATACAATTAGTATCACCTCCCCCAATAAAATTGTTAGCCATACCAACTAATCTATGTCCTTGTCCTCCTCCTATAAAGTTGGAGTATCCTAATTGTACTATGTTATCTCTGCCTCCTACTATTGTATTATACTGTTCATTTTCAATACAATTATCACATCCAGCTCCTATAAAGTTATATTGAGATTCATTATCACCAAAAATCTGATTATTGTAACCCGCAACAATAGTATTATGAGCTTCTTCACCGGAAGTAGGGTATATACAGTTACAACCACCACCTACTATTATTGATCCTTTTCCATCTTCTGGGTTAACACCTATTGCTCCAACAAAATTTTCATATCCACCTCCTATAAAGGAGTTGCTTCCTGAGGCAATATTGCAATTACCCCCTGCTATTGTTGAATATTCTCCTGAACCTGTATTTAAACGACCACCTCCTACTGTTGAATAAGCACCTGAACCTGAATTTGATTGACCACCTCCTATTGTTGAATAATCACCAGAAGCAATATTACTTTCTCCTCCTGCTATTGTTATATAATTAGCTGAACCTGTGTTATGTTGACCACCCAATATACTAGAATACTGATCAGTAAGTAAATTACCATAACCTCCTCCTATTATATTGTAACCTGGGTCATTCTTCATACAATTTTTATATCCTCCTACAATAACATTTATATCAACACTTTCTTCTCCTCCTCCTGTAATACGATTACATAATCCACCACCAATGAATTGTTGTCCAACCAAACCAGCTCCTGCAATTACATTAGCACATCCCCCCCCTATTGTACTACAGTTTTGTGCATTGTAATTACAAACACCACCTCCTATTGTTGAAATTTCACCTGAACCTGTATTATGAGCACCACCACCTATTGTTGAACAAGCACCCGAATCTGTATTTGATTTACCACCTCCTATTGTTGAGTGGGACCCTGAAGCATAATTACTTTCTCCTCCTGCTATTGTTATATAATTAGCTGAACCTGTGTTTAAGCCTCCTCCGCCTATTGTCCCAGCAACCACTTCCGTTAAACGATTTTTGCACCCACCTCCTATTACACTAAAACCTTGTGATGTATATCCACCTATACAATTCATTTCTCCTCCACCAATAAAGTTCTCATCAGAAGTTGATCCACCACCATTAATTTGGTTGTTAATTCCCCCAGCTATTGTATTCCCTCCAGAATTACCAGCAACCAATTTATTACTACTTCCTCCACCAACTGTACCATTTGGTGAGCAAATTTCATTCCAATTACCCCCCCCTATTGTTGCACTAGTGACTGCAGAAATGATATGTCCATCTCCTCCTCCTATATGGGTACACCATCCTGACGTAGTGTTATTACAACCACCTCCTATTGTTGAGTATTCCCCTGAAACAGAATTACTTTCTCCTCCTCCTATAAAAGTATTATTATTTGAAGCTGTGTTATTATATCCCCCGGCTATTGTTGCATGAGTAGTTTCACCACTTATAATATTACTATTACCACCACCTATTGTACTATTAGATGCCAATAAAGTAGAATTTGAACAACCACCTCCTATTGTTGACAAATTTCCTGAATTAACATTTAAACAACCACCTCCTATTGTTGAATATATTCCACTTGCTACATTACTTCCTGATACTGGTTCAATTGAAGAACTAACCCTTGTGGGATTATATTGGAAAGGACCTGCATTTCCTCCTCCACCACCACCAGATGTATCAATAGTAACAGTACCACCTCCATCATCTGTTAAAGTTCCATTACTAACATTAATAGTAGTTACATTACTAACAATAGGCCATCCGTCTGGTTCTGTAACTGTAAGAGCAGCACCCCCAGCATTAAGAGCATGAGATGCAGTTAAAGCATAACTTGAACTCAATACAGTCATTGAGCTTGTTTGACTAATTCCTACATAATTATTAATACCATCAATTGAAGAACTAATAATATAGGATGCAGTTGTAGCTGTTGTAGCTGTTGTAGCTGTTGTAGCACAAGTAACACATCCATCAACACTAGATCCTGATATATAGGATGCAGTTGTAGCACAAGTAACACAACCATCTACATTAGATCCTAATACGTAAGAAGATGTAGTTGATGTTCCTGCAAAGGAACCACTAAAGGATCCACTTTTTAGACTTGTAAGTGTAATTTTTTTGGTTTTTCCACTAGCTCCATCACTTATATCAACTATAGGTAATACATCTCCTGCGGCTGAATTGGGTTGGGTTAATAATGTTAAATCGGTTATTTTCTTTGTGGCCATACTATTTTAATTTTTTCTATTAATTTGTTATTAAATTATCCCCTGTTTGAGTTATTAAAACATCTCCTGCTTGGGTTATCATTTCTATTTCTGGTGTTGAAGCTGGACCCGTAGGGGTTCCTCCATTACCTGTTTGGGTTGAAGTTCTTGGAGTACCAGGAATAGCATTAAGGTTTGCAATTTTTGCCTTTTGTAATTTCAAAAAAGCAAAATCAGGAGACATAAAAGAACCACCAATTTTTTTCTTTTTGGTTAGTGGTTTTAATCCTTTTGAAACTTGGGGCGGAACTTTTAAACTCTTACCTTTTCCCATAATATTATTTTTAAATCAGATTTATATTAATAAATATGGGAAAGAAAATGGAGATTACTAAACTCCTCTTTCTGTATTAAAGGCTATTATATGATCTCTTCCTGTCATGTTATATCCCTCTTCTGCACACATTCCAAATACAATAGGATACATTAATATTAATTGTTCTCTTGTATCTCCAGCGGGCATTATAAATGTTTTTGACTTTGGAATATCCATTTCAACTCTAAATGCTTCTATTTCATTCAAATTTGTTAAGGTTCCATCCCAGACTGGTTTATAATGATAATCTGTATGATAATTTAATGTTTGGAAAATAGCTGTTTTATTCAATCTAAACTTATTATGTTTTTGTATCATTTTATAATCTACCACTTTCCCACCAGGAGTAACTGCTCCTAGTTTTGGAATTGAGTTTGAAAACTTTGGAGAAAGAGATATTAAATCAATTGGATAATCAGTTTCTAAAAAATGAGATCCTTCAGTTTCAATTGTAACTAGTATTCCTCTTTTTTTCGCAAAATGTGTTATTTCATTTACTAATGCTGGATGCATTGTTGGTGATCCTCCAGTTAGCATCATTTCTTTTATATGAGGATTTTCATCATATATTTTAATAATATCATTAAAACAAAATGCTCCTTTCTCCGGATGAATACTTGTATACCAACTGTCACACCACCCTCCTTCTCCAAAATAACATCGATGAGTACAACCCGTTGTTCTCACTGCTATTGTGGGTCTTCCAAACCTACTACCTTCACTTTGTACACATCTATATAATTCTAATATAGGTAATACCCTATTATAGTCTTCAACTCTCTTCATATACGCTTGAATTTTTATCGTTTTCGAAACATTCTACTTTTACTACTTTGCATCTTCCAGCATCTGTTTTTGATAGAACTTCATTAAATTTTTCATAAACTAATTTGGCACAAGACTCAGCTCCCATCTTTTCTAAGAAATGAACCTTACATAATCCCATCTGTCCCATTTGTTCAAAGATATCTCGATATGGATCATCT
>Ga0098061_1001803_pt1 | contig 10355 bp, 13 predicted proteins | sample 22_taG_FD_92579 | JGI IMG/M metagenome (GOLD analysis project Ga0098061, IMG submission 92579) | Marine viral communities from the Subarctic Pacific Ocean - 22_ETSP_OMZ_AT15343 metaG | ecosystem: Environmental > Aquatic > Marine > Oceanic | place: Subarctic Pacific Ocean | collected 2015-01-20 | reverse complement strand
TCATGTGCAAATATAGGATTATATTCAAGTATGCATACATTAGGTATATATCCACCTTGAAGCATAGCATCTAATACATAAAAATCCATACTATCAATATCTAATGATAGTAAATCAACGTTCTTTGGTGTTTCATATTTTTTTAATAATTTACATATATTATCTCGCCATACGCTTTCAATACACACCCTATCATGCTGCCACTTTCCACCATAATATCTACCATCTAATTCAGTAGACCCCCATCCATTCTTATCGACTACTCTACGTACATTACTTCCTTCTTTACCTCCACCAGCGCCTATATCTATTGCAAATTTATGCACATCATTTATATGGTTGAATAGGTATTCTATCACACCATCTTCTCCATTTTCTGCATACCATGGTCCATTGTTTGATGGTTCTTTTACATTCACGTATTGTGATAAATTATATAACCAATCATCTGCAGGCTGCTTTTTCCATTTCTCTGCAGGCCAAGTAAATTCAGTGTTTAAATTTCCCATCTTATTTCTCCATATTTTTACGTGCTTGTTCAAGGTCATATTCATAGTGTATATCTGTTGCATCATCTTTTATACAACCAATTCTTTTACTAACATGACCATTTATTAAATGTTGATACTTAAAAATTCTTACAGAACCACTCCGCTTGAATGAAGGTTCAATTGTAATTAGATCATCATAATTATTATCAATTAAATAATCTACACAATAATCAAAAGTATGCTCTCTATCAGGATGATCTGGTTGTAAGCATACTACTAAATTGAATGTCTTGTTTAACCTGTTTAATAAATCAATATACACATCCGTTACTTCTGCATCTTTAAGTAGATTTTCTGGTCTGCGTACCCAATCTACTTTATTTTCTATTGCTATATCCCATACCACCTTATCCTCAGATGATACTATAATATCAGGATTGTACTTACTTTGTTTAGCATAATCAATAGAATATTCAACTAATGTTTTACCTTTTATTTTTTGTATATTCTTTTTAGGTAATCTAGTTGAATCTGTTTTTGCTGGTATGATTGCTAATATTTTCATAATTGAAATTTCTCTACTGCCCATTTGTATGCTTTAGTTTGACCTTCTATTGTCATACCACCTACGTGAGGTGTTACTATTATATTTTGTCCTTCGTTCATTGCTCTAACTATAGGCGATTTAGTTAAATCATCAAATTCATTTTCAACAACATCGGTTGCATAACCACCTAATGTCCTATTTTTTAATGCAGCAACTATATCACTTTCATTAACTATTTCACCTCTTGATGTATTTACAATATACGAATTTTTCTTCATTAAACCTAATAATTTCTTATTAACCATATACTTTGTTTCATCTGTAACATGTACATGTAATGATATTACATCACAATTAGTAAATATATCTTCTAATCTCTCTTCTTTATAGTGTAAGAATACATGCGGATCATATATAGTTACATCTGCTCCGAATGCTTTACAATAATTGTACATCATTTTTCCTAACCTACCGTAACCAATAATTCCTATCTTGAGATCCTTAACCTGCCTTCCCATAAATTGAGTATAATCCCATTTATAATCAGATACATGTTTTTGTCCAGCTGGTATGCTTCTTAGTAAACACATCATTAAACCAAATGCTAGTTCTGATGTTGATGGTAATTGATTTATTAATTCTAAATCTTTAGTTAAAGAATATATTTTGATATTATTTTTATTACAATAATCGATATCAATATGATTCATACCAGTCGAACAAGTATTGATTAGTTTAACTTTAGTGCCTTCTAATAACTCTTTATCTATCTTATATGTTTGTTGATTAGGATTACATATTATTGTATCTATATCTAAATCTAATAATACACATCTAACTTTATCTTTAGGCGCATCTTCATATAAGAATACTTTACCTTTAGATTCTATTAATTCAATTACTCCGTCTAGATGTGATACTGGTGTTATAACTGCTATATTTTTCATATCTTTTCTAGTAAATTATTAACAAAGATAGATGTAGAATTATAATCAATTCCGCCTTCTATTATACTATTAATATATTTTTCATCTCTATTGCAATTCATTTGTATATCTAATATGGTTGGAACCTGACGTGTATCACATCGTCCTTTGAAATGTTCGAATGCACCTAAACAACCTCCTCCATTGATTATAACAGTTGGTACTCCTAATTGAATAGGCTTGAAACATAATGTTGATGCAACTCCTATTACCGAATGAGCATTTGCGATTAATAAATTATCATCTTCTACATCTCTTACTACAGTTCCGTTGATACCATTATTTTTTAGTACTGATTGTACAAATTTAATATCGTCTTGGTACGGATTTCCTAATGCAAAATGTCTATCTCGGTTTTTTATTTTTACTACTACCGGCTTTTTATATTTATCTTGTATGGCCTTTAAATCAATTTCCTTGACAAATTTATCACCAAATACAGTTGGAAATACTTTACGTTCATTGGCTAAAAAATTAGTAATGATCAATATATATTCATCTGTACGAATGTCTTTATAATTACTTAATATATCATTTGATGGAATACCTCCTAGTAAAAAGGTTTTATTATTTTTAGGATCTAATTTCTGTTTATACCATTCACCAAATAAAAAACAATAATCAAATACTCTCTTATGATGATCGACTTCATATATATGTCCTACATAATCACTATTACCATGTGATGCCGAAAATACGACTGTATTATATTTTTTTGCTTCTTTATAAATAAACTCATATGGTATGCACTCTCCTTTAGCTCGACAATCATCTAAAAGAATTGCATCATATTTTGAATAATCAATTTGTTTCCAGTTTTGATAAGTATGTGAAAAATAATCATCATATGTATTATGAAAATACTTTCTCATATCAATTGTTCCATTCCAATACATTTGGTCATTCATCTGGTGAACACATAAAAGACTAAGTTCTACATTTTCAGCTAAGACTGGTATTACTGGATGCATGCGTTCTCCTTGTCTATAAACTGATACTGCTATTAAAACTTTTTTCATATTATTGAATCAATATATTTTTTATATGTTGGGTCTGATGTTTTTTTCGAATCATCTGTCCATCTTGTAAAAGAACCTCCGTTAAGATGTAATATAGATTTTTCTTTAGCATTAATTTCTTTCATTACTTCATTAGCTCCATCTCGTATTATCCAATTATATGTCGATCCTGCATCATATATTCTAATAGGAAATCCTAAATCGCCATTATTAATACTATCTTTTAATTCATTACACACACATAACCAATCTTGATCTATCCACCAATCTAGATTATTTAGATCATTATTATATACATGATTTTTTCTAAAGTTAACATATGGTGGCCAAGAAGGATTATTCAAATTAGAAATATAATACTGTAAGAACTCTTCAGATTTCATATTAAAATTGAATCCCCATACACCGCCATTAGCTTTATATATATCATGATATTGTCTTGTAGTATACATAAAATCAAATGTACCATCAAATACTTCAAATGGGTCTTTTAAGAATATTAAATCTGCATCAAATACCATTACATTATCGCCATATTGTAATCCTACAGTATCTGGTAACGTTAATGTACATTCAACTTTACATGTCATTTTACGATTGTTCCATGATTTTTTATCTATATGTACAATCTCTACTCCACGAGATTTTAATAATTCTTCGTTTTCTAATTTAACTGTATATACTACAATTTTGCAATCAGATTGTTTTCGTAAAGATTGAATACATACATCAAACATGTCATTTTCAATATATTTACCTACGTATATAAAATATGCTACATTCATTTCTTTTTAAGTATCACAGTTACTCCAGAACAATGTCCACTATATAATCGTGAAATTACTTCTGTTTCTTTAATAATTTTAAATCCTACATCATCAATTAATTGTTTAAGAGATTCTAATGTAAATCCTATAGGATGTTTATCATCTCTTCCTTTATGAAGATCAACGGACAGACAGAATTCTCCATCTTGCTTTAAATATTTATAACAATTCTCCATTATTATTTTTGCATCATAACAATGGTCTAAAACATTAATACATATAATTCCATCTGCAGTATTTTCTAAATTTTCTAAATACTTTTCAGCTGGTTCTGAATATACTTTTCCTGCTTTATCTAAATCATAATGTTGTATTGACTTAAATTGATCTGCTAATGGTTCGATTGAAATTATATCAGAATCTGTAAACCATAAAGCTCTAGATTTAGACCCTGCTCCTAAATCAATTAATGTTTTGTTTGCAAAATGGTCTGATTGATATCCGAAATTTGTAAAATGTGTATTACTGTTCGACATCCATGTACGGTCACTTGATCTACTCGTGCTTTGTTTATGATGTCTGAGTTCTGATGGTTGTCCTTTTTGTGCCCAACGGACTTCATCTCCTTTGAATTGTGTCATATTATTTCTCCTAGTGTTTTAAATTCTAATCCTTGTGGTTTCAAATGATTTAATGATAATTGTAATTGATTATAATTTCTTTCGCTCCATACATTATCATTATGGTCTCCTGCAATATGAGACTGATACATTATCCTTCCGTCATGTAATGAAATATTTGTTTCATGAATGCCATCATGACCAGTAAATGTTTTACAATCCCATTTAAACCCATGATTATGTTGTTCATGAATAGCTGCATATTTAAAATTTGGTCCTAACCATTTAATTGCTGTTTCTGTTGCTAGCCAGCCTGGATTTCTCCATCCTAATGGTTTATGTCCTACTTCAGACCATTCATCCATCATTTGCCAGATTCTTGATTTTATTTTATCTTCATTATGCATATCAGGAGATTCGACAAATTCACATTCTCCAAAACCACCTGCATCACATTTATGATAATGACCATGAGCAGCTAATTCAAAATATCCTTTTGATTTTAACCAATCAATCCATTCCTTATGTTCTGATATCGGAAATTTATTATGATAATTAGATGGTATAAATAATACAAATTTAGCACCAAATTCTTTATTTAATGCGTCTAAGTATTTCATACAATCATCACCTTCTAGTCCCCATCCTTTCTCTGGATGTATATCATCTATACATATAACTACTTCCATACGTCTTCCCATGTATAAGATTTATAATTTGGATTGAATAAATTATAACAATTTTGTTCACTCATATGATTTGCCTTTACATACCAATCATTACTTCTTCTTTTTTCATTCATAGTCCCGTCAACTCTTTCATCTTTAATATACATTCTTTTCTTCGGATGATTTCTATTATGAACTAACAATATATTCTTTATTACATATTGTGGTATGTTTCCTAATACTCTATTTGTCATTTGCATAAATGCAGAATCTTCATGAACAAAGAAAACAGAAGTTGGAATATTAACGCCAGCTCGAACGACCTCCGAAGAGATAACCAGTCCACACCCGTTAAACTTATGTTGTGGTAGTATCTGTACATCTAATTCTTCTGTCTTTGCATTTATAGCATTCATTTCAATTTTAGGCATTGTATATCTTAAGCTCCACCAATGTTCTGGCTTAAATTGTTCTGGTTTATCATAAAATGGTTTATCTGTAAAATCTGGATGTTCTAATGGTAGCCAAGTATTGTCCCACATCTTACATGTACCAAAGAATGCTAAATATTTTGGATTATTATTTTGTAATGACATTTGATGTAAGTTATCTAATATAACAAACATTTGTCTTGGTAATAAGGCATCGGATTCACCCCATATAAGAACATCTACTTGATCACAGTAGTCATTGTTAAATCCTTTCCTATAGTCTGCAATTGTATGAAGATCATCCGTATAACGAACGTTTCCAAAATTACATATTGATTCAATTTTTTCAATACATTTATTCATTTGTTCTTCTGATATACATTTTTCTAAATCTTGATTCATTACAACTGTAAAATCAACTATAACTTGTCCATCATATTCAGCCATAGCATCCTTTAAGGAATCTACATATTCCTCAATAATATCACATTCAAACCATTGAACCAAACATCCTATTGCAAATTTAGTCTTCAAGATTAAATCTTTTCTTTAATATGTTCCATGTATCTCGCATTAAATTATTTCTATGCGTCTTTTCAAATCCATTAAAATGCCATAACCATGCACAATCAATAAACATAGCCTCTTGTAATACACCTCTTTGATGTAATTGTGTAAAATTCCATTTTTTATTTAAATGAGTAATCGGATATCCTTCTCTCCTAACTAGATAATTAATTGGAGTTTGGTCCGAACCTTTCTTTAGAGTTACATGTTGTCTATCTCTTAACTCAGCTTCATTAGCATAATAAAAATCTGTAATAGTTTTACATAATGCTTTATGTTTAGGTGACATAACTATAAATCCATTATTCATATATGTTGTCCAATCAAATTTAGTATCTGGAAACATATCTTGGTATCCTATAATACTGTTATGTACCCATTCAACCATTATATCGTCTTGTACTCCTGAATATTCTCCATTTGTTTCATCAAAGAAATTTGGAGCTTCTGGATGTATCATTGTATCTACATCTACTAATGCAACTTGATTATAGTCAATGTCATTTGCTTCTAATATTTCAAACACATGCCATCTTTGCCAAGTTGGTTTCATTATCTTTTTATCTCTTAACTCATCTTGTAAAATAAATAATTCAACATTATGTTTTTTGCACCACCATGTCCATGTCTTAAAACACCACTCTTTATAATCTAAAAAGTCTGGTGCGTTCTCGAAACATGTCATAAATACTATATTCTTTTTCATATTATTGTCCCTCATATTTACAAATTACACCTTCCCAATCTGTAAGTATAAGTCCTGGCCTACAATCACTTCCAATTGATTCTCCAATATATTCTATAATATTAAAGTTATTATTTATATCACATATATCATTTATAGCTCTTTTGACACCCGTAGTTGGATGTCCATAGTCATCAAAAATTATGTATTGTTCTGGTGCGCCGAATTTAATACAGTTCTGTATATCTGCTATTACATGTTCATAATCATGTCCACAATCTATAAAGCTTACTTCATATTTAGGTAAGTTAAGATCATCCCATGGTGTTGCATATACATCTTTTTCTATATATGTAATATTATCTCTATCATGACAAAGTTCTTTGGCCATTCTTAAATTTGGTTCTTCATGCCAATCTAATGTAATTACATCTTTGAAAATAAAACTCAATATTCTTGTTGTATGCCCATGATTAGTACCAACCTCTAAACAAGTATATTCTTGTCCCATATCACCTAATATATAAAGTAAATCTTCCTTAAATTTTAATGATGTTGTATTTTTATATTCTCTCTTGTCAGGAATGTTTTGAAAAATTAATTCTTTGTTCATTATATTTCTTTTTAATCTGTTAAAGGTATTTTATGATTTATAAGTATTGATTTCAACTTATCTGATAATAAATCTTTATTGTCAAATAATTTCCATCCTGGATGGTCTGGTTTGAAAGCTCCTACGTATACTGGCTTATTAGCTGCAGCATATCTCATATCAAATTGAGTACAACCTACATTGAATTGGTTATTTAATAATGTAAATCTACGTTGTATATCTGGATATGAATTATAAACCATGTTAACTATATTTTCATCGCCTTTATTATCTACTGCTGGATGTGCTCTATTTTCTTTCATAAATTCAATCATTAATTCCCATATATCAACACTATTTGGTTTTACAAAGATTGAACCTGTATTCCATTGTTCATCGTTAATATATTTACACATTCCTATATCACCATCAAATTTTGGAAAATCAAATTTTTGTAAAGGCCAATCATCAAAATCATGAAACCAAAAAGGTTCATCAATTAATTTTTTATCTAATAGTTCCCAAATACCATATTGTTTATTGAAATACTTATTAAATTTACATTCATGTTCTAATCTGATAATTGTAACATCTTTATATTCAAAACCTAAATTAGTACATATAACAATATCTTCAGGTGACCAACCTAAATTTAAACTATTATCTATTTGAGCTCTAAAGTATCTGAATAATTCTTCTTGTTGCCATTGATGACCATATGTTACATCATTAACAAAATCTTGGAATATTACTACGTTCTTCATATTATATTCCCCTTTCTTGATCCCTTACATCTAATAAAGGTCCCCGGAAATGTCTAACATATCGATATATATTCTTCATCTTTCCGTCAACTTCCCAACCATATCTTAAACTTCCTACTGTATATTTTGTTTGGTTATTTAGTACCACTGTTAATATATATCCATCATCCCACCTAGGTTCGTTAAATGCTTTTAATGATAAAAAATAATCTAACCAATCATAAATAACTTGTTTTCCTGCTCGATTCAAATTAAAAACTACTATACCAGTCTCGATTGCTAAACCCAACTTATCTCGGCTTATAACAGAACAATCATGATTCTTCACAAAATCAAACAATGCTTGATCAAATCCATGTTCATGTCCTTTATCTGTTCTAAAAGTTGTATCAGCATCTAGCCAAATTAAATAATCTGTATCTACTATATCAATACAATGCTTTAATGCAACTACCTTTCTAAACCAATAAATTGCATTTCTATTCCAATGTCCTGGATCTTTTGGAGTACTACCAGGAAATGAAATTTTATGACAATCCTTAAAGGGTGATGTTTTTAAGAAGTCTGTTAACCAATCTGTAACTTCGAATAGATCGTATAAATGCAACTTATCTCTTGTTTTATTACTAAAATTTATTTCTTGACTATGATTGGTCCTTTCAAATGAATTTTCATGGTAAACATAAAAATCTATTTCTGGGTGTTTTGTTTCCATATCAGAAAATATTTGTTGGGATTCGTTACTATAAATTCTTTTATTAAACGATGTAATTATACTGTATGTTGGATTTTTCATATTGTATTATAAAATGCATTTTGTTTTTCTTGTCTTCCTATATCTTTTGGATGATATAAAGCAAATTTTTCTTCTGCTGGAAGATTAGCAAATTTGGTATAACCTTTTAATTGTTCATGTACTGGTTTTATCCAATATATATTTTCATCATTTCTATAGACTCTCATTTGCCAATCAGGAAAATTAACCCATCCATCATCACTAACTCTCCAACCCCATTTAGCTATATGGTCATCTGTAATGCCTGCTACTGTATTTACTCTTGGCACCCAATACGCTTCTACATCTGAGTTTGATTCTAGAATAAATGGTAAAGCTTCTATTAAATATTCATTTGGTATTTCGTCCGCATCTATTTGGAATATCCAATTACCATCACAATTTTTATTCAAATTATTTTTATATGCTGCAAAGTTTTTATTTAACGCACATTCAATAAGTTTATATTCATCAAATGGTTTATTTTCAAACCTTTCGCATGCACTCCATACTTCTTTAGTAGCAGTCGTATCCATTTGGACTACAACTTGATCTTCTTTTCTTTTGTGCTCAAATAAAAATGTTAATAATTTGTCTATTTCTTTATGTTCATTACATACTGTGACTGCGTAACTTATTTTCATATCTGGTTATCCTTTTTAAATTTTTCTACTTCGGAATTAACTTCAGCCATGGCTGCACCCATTAATGAATAGAATTCATCAATAGCTGTCTTGAATTCATTTCTTTCAAATATTTTTGCATTATCAATATCTACAATATGTGTATGATATTCTTCTTTATTATCTTCACAAGGATATTTTAGTCTTTCTTCTCCTGTTAACTCTTTTACGAATGCAAGTTTCCATACATAATCATCTTTTGTAATTCCGTCTGCATATAAACATGCTACATGAGTCCTCATAGTTGATAAATACCAAACTTGATTCAATAAGTTATCCACATATTTTGTATCTTTATACAATTGCGGAATAAATTTTTCATATTGACCTATTGCACGAGCACCAACTGTAAATCTATCTGTTGTAGTCATTCCTGATTCCATACATATACGAGATTCCATTCCGGTTTTCTCATCTGCTTCAATTAATACACATTTGTTTCCTGTGAATGGTGATATGTCATCATATTCTAATTTAAGATTTGTCCCATTGGTCTCTCTGATTTCTACTCCTTCAGGAGATTCTACTTTTGTTGTTTTTATTTTTTTCATACGTTAACCTTTTTTAATTTTGGTAATTTAATTTTTGGTGGTGAATCATTTTGTCCAGAATTATTTAATTTTGGTAGAGTTAATTCTACTCGTTCTGGCTGAGCATATTTACCTAATATCTCAGTAAACTTTTCTGTCATTTTCTCTAGACTAAAATTAGTACGAGAATAATAACCTTGTTTTCTTGATCGTTCTAAATATTTTTTATA
>Ga0098061_1001802_pt1 | contig 10356 bp, 6 predicted proteins | sample 22_taG_FD_92579 | JGI IMG/M metagenome (GOLD analysis project Ga0098061, IMG submission 92579) | Marine viral communities from the Subarctic Pacific Ocean - 22_ETSP_OMZ_AT15343 metaG | ecosystem: Environmental > Aquatic > Marine > Oceanic | place: Subarctic Pacific Ocean | collected 2015-01-20 | reverse complement strand
TTTGGTACCGAGGACTTCGTGCCGCGCAAAGGCGTCATGACTCGATATGCCAAGAAAATGGTCCGTCCTGATATGTACGGCCTCGTCATTATCGAAGACCTTCTTCAATAGCCTAAACGCTATATAGAAAAAATTTAATGCCCTCCCACTTTTTGTGGGGGGGTTTTGTGCATAGGGAAACTACTTAGCTTTAGGGAGGAGTTTAATATGGCGTTGCCAACATTAGATCCAAGCAGTCAAATAAGTAAGGCTGTTTTGCCTGTAACCGGCGCCGCATCAGCGGTAGCAGCCACTTTGCCATACGGGATTTATTCTACATCAACCGATTTCTTGTCGGGAGCCGCCGACCAAGTGGCATATACTTATAAAAAACTAGGCGGCGATGTTTTGGATATTGAATTATATCCGGGAAATGTTTATTCCAGTTACGAAGAGGCTGTTTTGGAATATAGTTACTTGGTTAACTTACACCAAGCTAAAAATATCCTATCGGACGTCTTGGGACAAACAACTGGCACTTTTGATCACGACGGGGAGCGCAAAACGGGCCCCCAAAATGTCAATTTAAAATACCCACGATCTCAGTTCGAATATGCCCAAAGGATTAGTGATTATTATTCCTTTCAGGTTGGCGCCGGCGGATTGATTCCGATTTATTCGGCGTCTTTTAGACTCGAAGAGGGCATTCAAGACTATGACCTTCAAACAATAATTTCAGCATCTTCTGCCACAGGTATTGACCCAACTGGCACCCCGATCAATTATGCGGGGATTGTGGGCGATAAGCGAGTAATGATTAAGAAGGTTTTTTATAAGACGCCTCAGTCTATGTGGCGCTTTTTTGGCTATTTCGGCGGCTTAAATGTTGTTGGAAACATGAATTATTATGGACAATATACGGACGATTCCACTTTTGAATTGATTCCCACATGGTACAACAAGATGCAAGCCATGGCTTTCGAAGATCATCTTTGGACAAGGCTATCTCATTATTCATACGAAATAAAGGACAATATGCTAAGGATATTTCCAATGCCAATGCTTATTTCCACATACCAATTCATGTGGGTAGAATTTTCTGTCATTCCGGACAGCTGGGAGGCCAACTCTAGGTATGATGACGGCACAGGAGGGGTCAACAACTTAAATACAGTACCTTTTGACAATATTCCGTATGAAAATATTAATGCAATTGGCAAGCAATGGATCCGCCGCTTCGCCCTTGCTTTATCGAAGGGAACCTTGGGCCAAATTCGCGGCAAATTCGCGACAGTCCCCATACCAGGCGAGTCTGTAACTTTGAATGCAGCAGAACTACTATCGCAAGCCAAAGAGGAACAAGAAGCGCTCCGAACAGAGTTGAAGGAGATTATGGACCAGCTTACTTATGCAGAAATAATAAAGCAGGATGCAGAAAAAGCAACGGCAGTCAACGATGTTCAAAAGAGGGTGCCGATGATAATTTATCAGGGGTAATATAAAATGAGCAGTGAAAGCGATAAATATAAAGGTTTCAGGCCCTATTTTAAGGAAACAGCCGATCCCTCAAACCCACCCCTCAAAGAAATCTCTTTGATGCCTTCCACTATCGAGACGATCGATCAGGCTCTATTCGACTGGCTCGATAAAGAGTTGGATATTTTTTGCTCCACGAATGAGGGCTGGCTTAAGGTGCCTATCATATGGTCCATGGCCGAGCGCGCCTACCAATTAAAGAGCAATAAAGAGTTGAGAAATATGGATGGTGTCTTTACCTTGCCCGTATTGGTACTCGAGCGCAATGAACTAATAAAGGATCCCGCAATGAAGGGAGTCGCTTGGGCCCATGTCCCACCATATAACGATCCACGCGGTGGAGCAATCGAGGTGGCACGAAGGATCCAGCAGGACAAAACTGGCAATTTTGCTAACGCGGACTCTCAAAGAAGATTCAAACAACAAAACTTTCCATTTAAGAATTCAAAAATCGTATATGAGACAATTACGATGCCTACGCCAACATATATCGTGGCCACTTATTCATTAATTATTCGATCTGAATACCAACAGCAAATGAATGAGATATTCACCCCTCTCATAACCGCAACAGGCCAAATTAGCAATTTCTTTATTCATGCTGATGGTCATAAGTTCGAGGGCTTTCTGGAAGGCGATTTTAAGACAGAAAATAATATTTCAGATCTCAAAGAAGAAGAGAGAAAATTTGAAACCAACATAACCATAAAGGTGCTTGGATATTTGCTCGGCGCCGGCAAAAACGACAAGCGGCCTAAAGTTGTCATCCGCGAGAATGCTGTCCAAGTTAGGTTTCCGCGCGAGCATGTTATCCTTGGCGATATAAAGGACTATGAATAATGGCTAACGAGTGGAAAAAGCCCACAAACCCCCCTCCGCCACTTTTTTTAGGGGAGAAAGAGAGAAAATTAGTAAAGCAGGTTAACGACGAGCTATTGGAACGCGTCATCGGCCAAGCAATTACTTATTTGCCCATCTCCCAGGAATATACCAATTACCACTCTCTCTACGGCGAAGCGATTGAAAAATGTTTTCACCCCCCAGTCCGCGTCTATGCCCTAGTAGAGTTTGAGGGGATTGGGACAGTTACGGAGAAGTATGGACTTGACAAGTCTTATTCTATAACTGTGAATTTTCACAATAAGAGACTTACAGAAGATCAGGATCTCCAAGTTCGAGAGGGCGATTATGTGCAATATGGTTCTTCTTTTTATGAAATCGTCACCCTAACGGAAGAGAGGCAGCTTTTTGGACAAGTAGACCACCTCTTCCAGTTGGTGGCCAAGTGTATAAGAACTCGAAAAGGTCTTGTAAATCTTAAAGTACTTCCATCAACGTCGCAACAATCAGCAACAACCAATGCGACCCTCACGGGAGAGGTTTTGACAACTGGCGATCCTGTTGTTCCAGAGGAAACTCCATGGTATGCGGCTCAGATTGTTTTCGAAGCCCTCGACCCAGCTTCCCCAACCCCAGGAATTTTAGCGACACCTATCGGCGCCGGTTCTTCGATCAATCATTTATTCGGCATCCCGGACGAGACAGAACTCGACGCAAACACTATCATGATATTTGTTAATGGTATATTTCAGATGATGACTGATGTCGTCGGCGTCGGTGATTTTTATCTAAACGAGCATCACAAGATAATCTCAGGTGGCGGTATCTTGGCCGGCTCTAGTTTGGTTGTTGTATTTTTATCGGCCCTCGCGAGGAGTTAAATGAGCACGTTCAGAGAACACAAATCGGTAGCAGATCGATCTGCAGCAGACAGAGAGAGACACAAAACTAAAATAGAAAAGGCTCTGCGTGAAGGCATACGAGACGTTATAGCTGATGAATCGATTATAGGCCAAAATGGAAAAAAGAAAATTAAAATCCCGGTGAAGGGAATTAGAGAATATAGGTTTGTTTACGGCGAAAATAAAGAAAATAAAAAAGCTGGTTCCGCCGGCTCCAAGCAGGTTTCGAAAGGGCAGGTTTTAAGAAAGAAACCCAAAGCCGGCCAGCCCAAGCCATCGAAACCCGGCGACAAAGCTGGTGAAGAATATTATGAAGTGGAGATAACGCTTGAAGAGTTGGCAGAACACCTGTTTGCCTCTTTGGAGCTTCCGGATTTAGAAAAGAAGAAATTTAGGTTTATAAAGCAAAAGAAACTCAAGAGAAGTGGCTATAGAAAGAAAGGGATTAGGCAGAAATTATCAAAAAAAGAGACAATTAAAAGAAAAATACGAAGAAAAAAACGCGCCGTCGCCCTGGGAATACATGACCCAGAGTCTGGTGACAGATTTCCCTTTCATGAGGACGATTTAAAATATAAACACATGAGGAAAAAAGACGTAGAAAGTAGTTCTGCTGTTGTTTTTTTCATCATGGATGTCTCGGGGTCAATGGATAAAAATAAGAAATATTTGGCAAGAAGTTTCTATTTTTTATTATATCAATTTTTGCGATATCGCTACGAAAAGATAGAGGTGGTGTTTATTTCACATTCGACGGAAGCAAAAGAAGTCAGTGAAGATGACTTCTTCAAGAGAGCAACGTCAGGCGGCACTCTTATGTCCTCGGCCTTTGAGCTTGAAAAGGAAATTATTGAGAAAAGATACCATCCAGCCATTTGGAATATTTACACTTTTTATTGCGGGGATGGAGAAAATTGGCCCGTCGACAACAAGAAATCGGTTGAATTGATGTTGGCCCTATCAGAGGTTAATCAGATGATGAGCTACGGAGAGATAAATCCATATTCCTCAGTCGACCCCGAACATTCGTTTACGGCTTATGTGGGTGCCACACAAGATCCCCATAGCATGTGGAATCTTTTGGCGCTCCACGAAGGTAGGAATATCAAAAGAATAAAAATGACGGGCCATAAAGATATTTGGCCAAGTTTTCAGCGTTTGTTCGGGGGGGAATTGCTGTGAAAGACTGGAGCATTAAAGAACTTCAACGATGGGATGACAAGATATGCGAAATAGCCAGAGAAAAGTACGGGCTGGACTGGTTTCCAATTGAATATGAAATATTAGATTACCACGAGATGATTAGCGCCATGGCTTATACTGGCTTGCCTACTCATTATCGCCACTGGTCTTTCGGAAAATCATTTGAAAGAATATCGACAAGATATAAGTTGGGGATGGTCGGCCTCCCATACGAAATGATAATAAACAGTAATCCAAGCATTGCATATTTGATGTTGGAAAACCCAATGAGCGTTCATCTTCTGACGATGGCCCACTGTGTGGGGCATAGTGATTTTTTTAAAAACAATCGTACTTTTAAAAAAACGGATCCAGATAATGTGATTTCTAGGTTTAAGGCTGCATCAAAAAGAGTAAGAGATTATATAGAAGACCCTGGGATCGGTGTGGAAAAAGTCGAAGCCATTTTAGATGCATGTCATTCGATTCAATTTCAAGTACCGCGCACGTCCGACATAAGCCGAAAAGCTCCCGAAATCCCCCCGGAGTTGAAAAGAACGAGAGAGATAATAAGGGACCTATTCCAGCTCGAGAACATAAAAGATTATAATTTAATTGGATTTATAAGGGACAATGCTCGTCACCTAGAAGATTGGGAGAGAGATTTGATGACGATGGTGGAAAAAAGATCCCTTTATTTTATCCCACAGGCAAAAACGAAAATTATGAACGAAGGTTGGGCTGTTCTGATCCACGAAAAAATAATGCATGATTTAAAACTTCCCGATAAATACCACATTGCATTTCTTAAGTTACATAATCAAGTCGTCCGCCCTACGCTCGGCTCAGTCAACCCATACCACTTAGGGTACACTCTCTTTAAGGCAATCGAGGAAAAATATAATTTTGAGGAGTGTAAGCTGGCAAGAGAAATACACAACGATGAATCCTTTATACGCAAACACTTGGACCAAGAGATGTGCCGCAAACTCAATCTTTTTAGCTATTCTTTTCAAAAAACAGGGTCAAAATATGTGATCGGGGAAATTTCTGACGAAGAAGGTTGGAAAAGCGTAAAGAACGCCCTAATTAATAATGTGGGAATCAACAGCGCTCCAGTTGTATATGTCAGTGGCTTAAACAAAAAGAATAACACTCTTCACATAAGACATGAGCATGACGGCCGAGATCTGGAAGTTCAATATGCCAATAGGGTGTTTGATAATATTAGGTTTTTGTGGGGTGATGAGGTTGAGTTTTCCTCCACTGTAGAAGGTGAAATATGGAAGTTTTAATATGAAAAAGACAAATGAATTTTTAGACATTGTTGAGAAGAAATCCAAAGAGAAAAGTACCCAGCGCTTCGCGGGTCCTTTCGCGAAATATCTTGCCCTAGTGGAAGAAGACAAGAACTTGTCGGTTTTAGCACATAGGAGGCTATATGATACCATCGTGTCGCGTGGAATCACGCGAATGGCAGAAGATGACGCGCGCTGTAACAATTTATTCAACGGAGACCGGCTCAAGACCTATGACTATTTCCAGACTAAGTTTTTTGGAATGGAGCGTAGTTTGGCCAAGGTCATGAGATATTTACATTCTGCTGCAATGCGAGGAGAGGAAAGCAAACAGGTTTTGCTTCTTCTTGGCCCTGTCGGCGCCGGAAAGTCCGCATTGGTGGAACACATAAAGAGCGCCCTCGAATCGGCTGGATCATTTTATCATCTCGAAGGTTGCCCAATACAGGAGGACCCTCTCCATTTGGTGCCACGCAGTTTGAGGTCTGAATTCAAAGAATTATATGGGATCACAATAGAGGGTGATCTTTGCCCTGTCTGCAGATATCGGCTCCTGGAAGAGCATTCTGGCGACTATATTAATTTTCCAGTCGTTGAATCGACCTTTTCTGTTCGCGGCCGCCGTGGAATAGGTGTTGTACCCCCGATGGATGCAAACACGCAAGACACTAGCATACTAATAGGCTCGGAAGATATTTCCAAAATGGATCTCTATCCAGAGGACGATCCTCGTGTTCTTTCTTTGAATGGTGCCTTTAATGTTGGAAATCGTGGCATAGTGGAGTTTGTGGAGGTCTTTAAGAACGAAATTGAGTTCCTGCACACAATGATCACTGCGACTCAGGAGAAGGCCGTTCCAAGCCCAGGAAAGGGCGCCATGATATATTTCGATGGTGTGATTATAGCACACTGTAATGAGGCCGAGTGGAATAAGTTTAAATCAGAAAATACCAATGAGGCGATTTTGGATCGCATCGTTCGTGTGAACGTGCCATATTGTTTGGAAGTCTCCGAGGAACAGAAAATATACAAAAAACTTTTGGATATATCCGATTTTGATGCCCACATAGCGCCCCACACTCTAGAAATAGCAGCAATGTTTTCGGTTCTCACTAGGTTGAAGATATCAAATAAAGCCGGCCCAATTACGAAAATGAAAATTTACAATGGAGAAGAAATTATCGAAAAGGGCTATATTAAAAAAATAGACATCAATGATCTCCGCGAGGAAGTCCGAGACGAGGGAATGACAGGCATATCTACTAGATTTATTATGAAAGCTATTGACGCCGCCCTTGCAGATTCAGAGAGAAACATGGTTACTCCAATTTCTATTCGAGATGCTTTGGTGAAACAAGTCAAGGAACAGATAGTCGTCGAGGATCTGAGAGAGAAATATTTATCCTTTCTCCAGAAAGAGTTACACGATGAATATTTAAAAATATTAGAAAAAGAAATAACAAAAGCCTTTGTTTCGGCTTACCAGGAACAGGCTGAGTCACTATTTAATAATTATTTGGATCATGCGGAAGCATATGTTAACGCTACAAAGGTGAAAGATAATGTTACAGGCGAGGAAATGGTCGCCGATGAAGACTTTTTGACATCGATCGAAGAACAGATTGGAATCACTGGCTCGGCAAAAGAAAATTTTAGAGCAGACATCACAGCTTACATGTTTGCAAAATTGAGAAGAAAAGAAACTATTGATTGGTCTTCCTACGGCCCTCTCCGAGAAGCTATCGAAAATAAGCTTTTGACGTCTGTGCGAGATATATCAAGAATTGTCACGAAATCAAAATCGAGAGACAAAAAACAACAGGGTAAATATAACGAGATGGTCGAGACTCTGATTGAAGATTACGGCTATAATGAGGCTTCTGCAAATGAGATTATAAAATATGCAGCAAATAATCTCTGGCGCGACAGTTAAAATTTAAAAACAACCTTTTTAAAGCGTGAAACACACTAATGTGTTGCCCAAACGCTTTTTTTTTGTCTTTTGGGCGAGGACCCCTCTACCTAAGCCGAACAAGTGCATCTGATGCATCTGTTCCTGATTTTTTTAAACTTTTTGTTTAGAATAATCAGCATATTTTAATTTCAAAACAAATAAAGGAGAAATAAATAATATGCCTACATTTAAAGTATTTGACCAGTGGCAAGGTTACACTGGATTCAATTCTGATAATTATACTGACTTTGCCGGTTGGTTTAAATTTAGCTTGGAGCTTACTAATTATGCTGGGTTTGCTAACAATTATTGGCCAGAAAACGATACTATATCGTTTGATGCTGCTGGTACTTTGGCAAATGGCAATCCATTTAGTTATCGCTTACAATATACCTACACAGGTCTCCCCTTCGATGGAGATCTAGGGAACCCAGGAGGTCCAGACAGCTTTGCTTTCTACGATCTTATCGCGGATCCCGGCGCAACGAACTTAATACAGTCCGGCGCGCTTTATGACGAAATGGAAGACCATATCGGCCGAATGATATTCATTCGCAATGTTGACCACCAAGGCAATCCAGAGTCTGCGTTTGAAATTCGCCCGCAAGTATTCTCGTCTTTGCACGAAGACGACAAGGATAGCGACCGACCTGGCCCATGGCAACCAGGCTCGACAGTCACTCTAACTAACATTCTTGTTGGTACGGTTGACATCACTGCTACATGTGTGATCCTTGATTCCAACTCGGAGAAGGATATCGACATCCCAATCGCTGGCGCTAACGGGTCCCTATCGGCCTTTCCTGGCGACGTGATAGGGGTAAGTTCCGCTTTGAGACAGTGGATCCAGTCTGCAGAGAGTGGCTACTCAGTTGAGTGGCTTGTCGATGGAGTAGTGACTGGTACTAATCTAACGTTCGACACTACTGGATATACCACAGAGGTTTTGGCAGTTAGAGTTACTGACACGACCACAGGCGAGGTATCCCCGCTGGTGACATATACCCTTGATGACAGAGCAACATCCTTCGTGATGGAGTTTTTGGATGTTAATTCGGATGTCGTCCTAACTTCTACTAGTTTTGCCAACGCTGGTCATATCTTTAAGCTGCACGCAGCTAGTGATGATTCTGTCGTTGCGACATATAGTGACGGCTCATATAGTTCCCCGACTATGCCAAAAGGTCAGCCCTTCTCTTGGAATATTGACCCGAGTCTTTTGACTGACGGGGAAGCATATTACCTTGCGCACCATCGCAGCAACAACTGGACATATGGACCCCTCCAAATGTACCCAGATCAGGCCACAGAGATGGACACGCTGGATGCTTTTTTCAAAGTCATAGCTCCTAGCAATTCTAAGACTAAAAGGGTGCTTCCTATTGTTAATAGGCACCTTGACCAAGATGCTAGCTACGGCGTCGACGACGCCCTGGATACACACCAATCTAGAATATACTTCACGTATGATTCCGGTAAAGTTATGATCCTAGACTCTCGCGTCGATGGATCAGAGGACTATAAATACGAAAGCAATACGGGACAAATCCACTTATTGTCAAATGGCCAAAGAGCCACTGAAGCCGCCGGCGAACCATTGGCACCAGCCAATGACTTCCCACTTTCAGCGGGCGCAGGCCCCACACCAGCCTTCGGAGCCTCTGTGGCTACAGAAGGTTGCGAGCCTGATTTGGGAGATCTTGACCCAACCAACACCCAATATGGTGGTGGTTATGGTAGTGGAACTCGTTCGGATCCCAACCAGTGTGCAGGAAACGCTGCACCAACAATCACCATTGATGCCGGTTCTCAGAATCAATCAATCACAGAGCTAGCCTCACTTAGTTTAGGTGCGACCTCTGCTGATACAGATGGTGATAACCTCACCTTTCAGTGGACTGCTACTCCTTCTGTTGGTGTAACCTTTGGTACCCCAACCCTAGAAGACACCACTTTCGTAGCTACTACTGCTGGTGTGTATACCGTAGAGGTTGTTGCAACGGATCCTTCCAACGCGACAGGTTCTGCCAATACAAACGTCACTGTGACTGCTGTTGTCACTAGTGACGCTCGCACTCGTGTTGACGTGCTCAAGCAAGTTCATTTGCAACTTGGTTATGGCGCCAACGATTTTGCTTCTAAAGATTTAGTTCTTGCAGAAGCTGGTGCTGACGGCTATGGTAAAGTCGAGTTTGGTGCTCTTCCATTGAAGTATATGAAACTTGGTCTTGCTACCGGCGATTACGCCGATGCCGAAGACACTACCGTTGTCAACAAAGCTCATCATGACGTTGAGGTTGCTCGTGCAACGGCCGCCGAAGCTGCAATTCAAGCTGATGTTAATCAGAATGAAACTGATGGCGACACTGACCGTGCCCTTATCCGCACCCAGCTTGCAGCTGCTGATGCTGCAATTCAAGCTGATGTTGATCAGAATGAAGCTGACGCTGACGCTGCAATCGCCGCACTTCAAGCTGATGTTGATGGAAACGAAGCTGATGGCGACACTGACCGTGCCCTTATCCGCACCCAGTTTGCTGCTGCTGATGCTGCACTTCAAGCTGATGTTGACCAAAACGAAGCTGACGCTGACGCTGCAATCGCTGCACTTCAAGCTGATGTTGATGGAAACGAAGCTGATGGCGACACTGACCGTGCCCTTATC
>Ga0098061_1001800_pt1 | contig 10363 bp, 7 predicted proteins | sample 22_taG_FD_92579 | JGI IMG/M metagenome (GOLD analysis project Ga0098061, IMG submission 92579) | Marine viral communities from the Subarctic Pacific Ocean - 22_ETSP_OMZ_AT15343 metaG | ecosystem: Environmental > Aquatic > Marine > Oceanic | place: Subarctic Pacific Ocean | collected 2015-01-20 | reverse complement strand
GAATCTAAGATCGATATAATACAAAAAGCTGCTGTGGAAATATTTGATACGTTTAGAGTCAAAGCCGTCGAGCGGAAAAAAATAGAAGAGCAAGTAAATCGTTTAGCGACCAATATTATGCCTATTATGAATGATCTTTCTCTCTTGGATCTCATGAGGTTTGCCGCAGATATCAACCCCGACGTCGAGCGCGCCTCGGGAAGCGACTACATCAGTGAACTTATTGAAAAAATCCAGGCGCGCCTCGCCGCATTGCTACCCGCAAAGGAAATCCCGCAAGGGGGACTAGACGACGCAATTCGCACATACTCCAGCCAGATTAATCTCAAGAAAGTTCAAGATGCTCTAGGCGCAGCAATGGAGTCACAGGAGATTGCCAAGCGTGACCCAGATCCTTATGCCTACACCAAGAGCGAGGAGGACTGGGAGAAGTTCCAGTTTGGAGCCGCCGGCAAAATCTTGGGACTGATCTTAGCTAAAGCCACTACGGCTGCGCCAGTCGAGACACTACGTGGTCTAGCCGCAGCAGTAGAGAATCTTATAGGCACTGTAAACGGACGAATTAAAGATGCAGCGCACACGGCAATTAGAGACCCCGCCTCTTCCCGTACCGTGCGGAATGTCACCCGAGCCTTCCAGCCGGATCCGATGCCAGGGTGGTATAAACAACAGCTAGAGAAGGCAAACCTATCAGCTGACCAGATACTCAGCGCGCTGCCGCCATCCGCGTTAGCATCTCCGCGGTCCGGAGCGCACGACGAGGCTGTAGATCAACTAGTGGACCTATTGCCAGAATCGCTGTCTTTGATGGAAAGAATCGCCGCAAAGTTGAATGAACAGGGAGGGAAGATAACCCCCGGCGGCAAACAGGGTAAATATGCCCAGCTAGGTGGCAAGCCATTAACGCCACGCGAGGCGAACGTATGGATGGGCAACTATGGACTACCAAGCCATCAGCCAGAAGTAGAAGCAGTAGAGCAAGGAATCACTGCGGGGGAAATACCGTCCCGAGAGAAGATTAGATCACTACCAGATCACCATCCGGGCGCCCAGAAGTGGGCGCACGAACAGGGTGTGGATCTTCGAAGAACAAAAGAAGGATTGCCACAAATTCCCGATGAAGTATATAGGGCCGGCCGCATGCCGCGGCCGGAAGCTCCACAACAGTTTTCACAAGAGCGAGAAAGATGGAAACAGGCTTATACTGATGGAGCGAATAAAGAAGTATGGATGGACAAGATAGGGAGGGAGAATCCAAACTTTTCCGAACCAGAAAAAGAGAAATACTATAAACAAAATATTCTCCCCGCAGTGACCGACATACTACAGAACACTCGCGTTAAGGGGAGTGGCCACCGGGTCAAGGGCTTTCCGGCGCCTGGAAGCCACAGAGTGCCCGCGCGCGGCCATGACGTCACGCACGAGCCCGGATCCGGCGCATTTATCCCACCGGAAGAGCGCGGTCGAGGACACATTGTTCTATCGCAGGACCACTCCGACGATGCCGGGGTATTCGGGCATGAAATGGCCCATGTTTTAGATCCGGGGGAAGAGGAAGATCATTATAAGAAGCTCCCAGGTTCGTCAGGTGCCGACGCAGAAGCTTTATTAACTAAAGTAATAGGGGAACCCGACTCGTCGAACATGACTGCGGCGTTCTCGAAGCCACATAATCAGCGGACATGGGAGGTATATGCCTCTCTACTGAATGCCCGCGTACATATGGGAAGGAAATTTACGCCCAAAGATATTAACATATTGCGTAAGGGGGGCCCCGAGTTGAAGCCATTGCTTAAAAAGATGGGCGGCGGAGGCTCGCTCGATCTTCGACAGTCTTTTAGTCCAGAACTTGCGGACGAAGAGGTAGCCGACATCCTAAACCAAGTTGCTGTCCGGCAACCAAAGGCCAAAAGACAGCAGCCCGATAGAATGGTGGCAGAAGATATTGTTCATCGCATTAGTACCATTCTTAACGAAGGCGCTTCTCAAGATGGCCCACACGTCGTACAGACACGTGACGAAATTATAGAATTGGTTCGAGAGAACCCCCACCAAAGAATATTTTTAGACAGCCCCCGGGGGTCCTATAAAGCGTTTGGCCGCGGTGAGGATAATAAAGTACAATTACCCTTTGATTATGGAGAGTTTCCTGATATAATAAATCCTGCTGACAGCATGGGTTGGGATTTAATCATTGTTCCTTCGGCTACGCAAGAGAGTGATTTGCTTATCCCCGTTGGTCACGTAGAGTACTCTAGAGAGCGACAAGATAAGTTGGGAAATGATAAAATTATTTTAGCGCCACGTGGCAGATATAATGAAGAGGATCAATTTACCATTGATGACTTCTTCGCACAATTGGAGTCGTTTGAACCAGTTAGGTGGTATTAGGTGGTGGAACTTATATCAACGCACTTTGTTAAAACTCAGGACGTAGGCTATCATGGCAACCTTTTTGGAGGTGTGATGCTAGCGTGGCTAGACGAGGCCGCCGCAGCATTTGCTGCTCAAGTTGCCGACACTCCCCGCATGGTAACAAAACATATTGCGGGCCTTACATTTGAGAAGCCAGTCAGGCCGGGACAAATTATTAAAATCTATGGCGACGTCGCAAAAGTAGGAAAGACGTCATTAACCTTATCCGTGGAGGCGCGCCGACATTCGGTGTATAACGGCACACAACGTACCGTTGTAAGTACGCAAATGACGTTTGTGCGCATTGATGGCGACGGCGAAGCAATTCCTATTAGTGAAAAGGTTCGACAGAAATATCGGGTCGCGACAGACTTCTCTTAAGAGTCGCGCCACAAATTATTAGCTGCAAATTTAATAACTTCCTCCGCGGAGTCTTGGTTGTAGCCATAATCCTCAACTAAAGTACTCACCATATTTGAATATTTCTTTTGTTGCTTTTGATCGCGGCTCTTAGACTTGGTAATAATACGCGAGATAGATTTGACACTGGCCACTAATTTACTTTCGATTGCCTCTTTAAGAGGTCCATAAGACCGCCAGTCAATATTTTCATTTCGACGCAATTTAGCAAACATGTAGGACGTAATATCTGCACGAAAGTTATCTCGTGCAGTGCCTTTGATTCCGATTTGCTCCTCGATACTCGTCAAGAAGGATTCATCAGCTTCCATCTCTTCGTTGGTAATTCTATCTTTTACTTTAGTTTTATTAACATAAGCCTCGGCATGATCAAGATAGTTGTTAAAAAGAGACTCGGCCTGCTCCTCATATGCGGAGACAAAAGCTTTTGTAATCTCCTTTTCTAGGATTTTAAGATATTCCTCGTGAAGAGTTTTTTGCAAGAAGAGAAGATATCGCTTTCGATCCTCCTCGTTGGTGATCTGTTCTTTGACTTGCTTGATAAGAGAATCCCGAATAGAAATAGGAGTTATCATGTTTTTCTCTGAATCGGCCAGGGCGTTATCGACAGCCTTCATAATGAAACGAGTGGAGATTCCCGTCATCCCTTCATCGCGAGTTTCCTCACGGAGATCATTAATGTCGACTTTTTTAATAAGACCCTTTTCAATAATTTCCTCACCGTTGTAAATTTTCATCTTAGTAAGAGAGTCCACTTTACTTGTTGGCTTGAGACGTGACAATACTGCGAACATGCTGGCCACTTCTAAAGTGTGCGGAGCAATATGAGAATCAAAGTCCGAGGATCCTAGGAGCTTGTTATAGATTTTCTCCTCTTCAGAATATTCTAAGCAATAGGGTACATTGACTCGAACAATTCTATCGAGGATCGCTTCATTGGTGTGTTCAGATTTAAATTTATTCCACTCCGCCTCGTTACAGTGAGAAAGTATCACACCATCAAAATAAAGCATAGCTTGCTTTCCGGGAGAAGGAACTGCCTTCTCCTGGGTAGCAGTAATCATGGTATGCAGGAATTCAATTTCATTTTTGAACACCTCAACAAACTCCACGATGCCTCGATTCCCCACGTTGAACGCTCCATTGAGACTGAGAGCCCGCGGATCGTCTTCTGGATATAAATCCAACTTCGAAATATCCTCAGATCCGATAAGGATGCTGGTGTCCTGTGTGTTGGGATCCATGGGTGGTACTACTCCAATCCCACGGCGCCCTCTAATTGAAAAACTCGACTGAACAATTGGCATTTTCATGTAATCACTTCCATACTCTTCTAAGAGTCGGTGACGACACACGGGACAAAGATCGCCCTCTATGGTAATCCCATAGGTTTCTTTAAATTCCTCACGTAGGCTCCGTGGGATGAGATGGAGGGGTTCCTCACGTACGGGACACCCCTTGATATGGAAAATAGGATCGGTCTGCTCCAGGGCCCGCTTAATGTGCTCTACGAGCGCTGACTTACCGGCGCCAACAGGACCTAAAAGGAGCAGCACTTGACGACTCTCCTCTCCTTTCATGGCGGCCGAATGGAGAAACCTCATAATCTTCTTAAGAGAGCTTTCCATCCCAAAGAAATGAGATTGAAAGTAATCATAGGTTTTAAGCTCTTCGCCATTAAACACCTTATGACACCGTGAATCAGATTCTGTCATACGTGTGATGCCATAAGCTGTTAGCGCATCATAAAGGCGCCGGTGGGCTAGAGCTGCTACCCCGGGGTCGTCTTCTATAATTTGAAGATATTCTTCTAAAGTACCTTCAAAGGGTGCTGCCTTTTTAGTATTTTTGTGTTCTCTAATGGTGGTAAGAAACCGGTTTGTTTTGTTAGTCATTAAAATTCCCAATCATCGCCTTCTAGGACTGTAAACAATTTTACCTCATCTCCCCACAATTCTTCAATATATTGATGTACTTTTTTTGCGTAGGGGATATCAAGATCACGACCGTCATGCTCGTGTCTTAAGATAAGGGTGTGTTGTTTAGTAATTTCCTCCACATAAACTATCGGGATAGAATTCAGCCCTATATTTTTAATTAGATCATCTCGGACCATTTCCCACCCTCTTTCGTCAGATACATTGTCGATGGTACTGTACCCATGGACTTTTTTATGAGAATATGTGAATAGATTCATATCATCGCACAGCTCCTGTGTTAAATACTTTCTTAAAAACGTAATGTCATTATGAACCTCTCTAACAAACTTGCATTCTTCAAAACCATATTTCTTCTCTATATCTTTAAAGATACGGTATCCTAAGAAATATGGATTCATGTCCCCCAGCTGGGGACGTATAACTTGATTATGTAGTTTTATAAACGGAAGGTGATATTTGTCAGGCAAAGTCAGTTCGTTCAGAATCTTTTCATGCATAAGAACCGCCCACCCCTCGTTCATAATCTTTGTAAGAGCTTGTGGAATAAAGTAAGAGGAGTTATCTTCAATAATACTAAGAAGATTTCTTTGCCAATCTTTTAAATTTCTACTGTGCTCTGTCATAAAGGCAAGGAGATTATAGTCGCGTTCAAGGGGGACCTTTTCTAGATCAAAATCATCATAGGCTCCGGTAGTGTCGTCAAGAAGCTTTTGGGCATAAAGCTGCTTGAGTTCAGAGTGAGATCGTCGCTTAATACCCGGAAAGCGTGGTACCTGATATTTTATAGCATGACATGCATCTAGAACCTTCTCCACATCACTGATTCCAATGGTGGGATCTTCGATTAATGAACGAATATATTTAGCCGCAGACTTGAAGCGCGATAAAGCATTCGCCGCATCTGTGTGGGCAAACATTCGATTGTTCTTAAAGAAGTCGGAATGTCCAACACAGTGAGCCATGGTTAAAATGTGAATAAACATTTGATTCTCCGTCATCAAGTAGGAGATGCTTGGATCTGTGTTGATAATCATTTCATAGGGAAGGCCAGTCATTCCCGCATTATATAAGGTGTGTGTGCGTTCGTATGCTTTTCCAAACGACCAGTGGCGATAATGAGTAGGGAGGCCAGTATAGGCCATGGCGCTGATCATTTCGTGGTAATCGATAATTTCATAATCAATTTCATACCAGTCTAGGCCATGCTTCTCACCAATTTGACAAATCTTATTGTCCCAGTGTTGAAGTTCTTCAATAGTCCAGTCGCTCATTAGTTTTTAACTCCAAAGATAAGTTTGAAAACGTCCCAAATGTTGTTGGGCCCCCGCAGTACAACTTTTTTAAATTTATCATCCACCAATTGAGTTAGAAGTTGCCAGAGAGAATCGGGAAGATCTTCTTGCCATGCGCTAAAATTAGGGCCCTTGAAATCAATTAGAGTATCTTCTTCATCAGGATCATGCTTCTCATTAATTTCTGCATAGACCATTAGCTGATTCATCTCTTTGAGTTCTCTTATTAGTTCAATGGCGCGCGCATTGTCATCAAACCAGTTATCGCCGTCGCCGCAGTAAAAGGTGTATATGTTCCATGAGTTGGGGTGATATTCTTTTTTAATAATTTCTCTCTGTAATTCTAGAGAGGAGGAAATCAGTGTTCCCCCTACGCTGATCCTTTTGAAGAACTCATCTTCGGATACTTGCTTGGCAGTCGTTGTATGGGAAATAAACACGACTTCGATGTTTTCATAGCGATGTCGTAAAAACTGATACATTAAGAAGAAATAGCTACGTGCAATATATTTGCGTGTTTGGGTCATAGAACCAGATACGTCCATTAGTAGAAAAACAACTGCGGCCGTGTTCTCTTTTGGTGTGGGGCGCATATGATGATATTTCATGTCATCCTTGTGGAAAGGAAATCGTTCATCTGAGTCCGGATCGTAGGTACCTGATGCAATTGCCATTTTTTTACGCCTGATTTTTCGTTTTAGAGTCTCTTTCTTGGAAAGTCGCGGGCGAATGCCCTCAAAACGATAACCCTTTCGCTTAAATTTTTCGTCCTCGATAAACCTAAACCGCTTTCGCTCTAGGTCAGGCAACTCAAGATCAGAAAACAGGTACTCGGCGAGTTCTTCTAGAGTGATCTCAACTTCATATTTTTCAGCCCCCTCCTCATTCCCGGCGCCCGACTCCTGCGTACCCTTGGCGGGTTTCGCGGCTCGTTTAGAGATTTTCTGGCCCGGGCGTATATGATGCTTGCCTGCTGAGCCCACTTGCTTTTGTTCGCCACTGCCATATACAAAGCGATACTCTTTGAGGCCGCGCACCGGGATCCGAATTTTCTTTTTTCCGTTTTGGCCGATTATGCTCTCTTCGGCAACCACATCCTTGATGCTCTCTTTAATGGCCTTTTCGATTTTCTTTTTATGTCGTGCGCGATCTGCCGCGGAGCGATCTACCTGAGATTTGTGTTTACGAAAAATTGACATTATCTATTATCCCCTACAATAAGTACTCCTGTAAGGAGATCAAGCATAGTTAGTAAGAGAATAACATTTTTTATGAAGACCTTTAAGACCCCCTCTAAGCCCTCTCTTGTCTTAAATGTGGGGGATTTAATTAAAATGGTACAAAGTCCGAGTCGCGGCCGCGTTGCGATCATCATTGATTTGTCCATGGAAAATTATTTTGATTATAGATCATATATAAGAATTGCCTATGTCGATTTGGTCGGAGGCTACGAATGGGTACAGCCTCTTAGTTTTATTAGGTTATCACAAATCTCATAAAATAGCAACCCCTTTTAGTACGCGGGCAAACTATTTATAAACATGGACAAAGACTTCTATAACGAGGCCTCGGCCACCAAATTAGGGTGGAATCCAACATGGTTTGGTGAAAACCATTTTGATGAGCGCTTAGTCAAGGCTGTTATGAAATGGCAGCGTAAGCACTCCATCAAAGCTGATGGATTGTGTGGTCCTGGGACCTATCGTCGCGTATGGACCCAAAGACAGGTCAATATATCGGATTATAAACCTCAAGGTTGCGCCCTGGATGGTGGAGACCTCAAATATATCGTGCACAATGGCCGTTACCTCCCTATTGATTGGGATAGAGTGGTTTTATGGGACGAACCCGGCGGATTAAAAATTCAACCGGGCAAATACTATGATAATTCAGGCAAACCAGAGCGTACACCACTAAGCTTTGTAAACCACTGGGATGTATGCCTGTCTGCAGAGTCTTGCGCGCGGGTATTAAATAAGAGAGGAATCTCAGTGCACTTTTGTTTAGACAATGATGGAACAATTTACCAGATTCTCGATAGTCAGCACGGCGCTTGGCACTGTTCTCGGCGAAACGGCAACCTTAATAGTGTTGGAATAGAGATTTCTAATGCTTATTATCCTAAATACCAAGACTGGTATGTCAAAAATGGCTTTGGAGAGCGCCCAATTGTTCATGGTGCAAGGGTTCATGGCAACAAACTGCCTGATTTTACTGGTTTTTACCCAATTCAGCTAGAAGCGCTTAAACAACTATGGAAAGCTTACCATAAGTGGCTCGATATACCTCTAGAATACCCTCAAACTGATGGGAAGTGGAGCGAAACAGAGCACACAGCCAGTATTAATGGTACTTTCCGAGGTTTTAACAACCATTATAACTATACCAAGGGTAAAATAGACTGTGCGGGCCTAAATATGCCCCAACTACTTGAAGAAGTGAAGAATGAACTTTAAAAGGGTCAACATTACACAGAATTGGCGTAAGTTCCTTACAGAGGAGCGTAAAATGCTTGCTGCGCGCGAAGCCTCACAATTCAATTTGAATCTAGTGGACTTTGACCACGAAGCCGCCCGGAATATCGCTCAACCATTAGCAAACAAGCTAAATGCGCAGCTTGGAAAGGAGATTGGGCGCGGTGCGATGGGCATTGTGTACGCAATTCGCACTGATGAGGGCGAAGGTCGCGACATGATCCTTAAAGTTACCCAATTTCCGCATGAAAAGAAGGGATACACTCTTGCAAGGTGGAAGAAGCGCTCACTAGAACACAAAAATCCCGCATTAGCCTCCATATTGCCCGATGTGGGGGTCATAGTAGAGGATATTTATGATTTTAAGGAAGGATATTACAGCGGATACTCGTTAAAGGTGTATGGCATCCCTGTGGAGCGTCTGGTGCCCCTTCCAAACCGTCTAAAAGAGGAATTATTCGGTCACGGGGGCGGTTTTAAGAGCAAAGAGGCCGAAAAAGAGTGGTTAGGGGCGATATCGGACCCAAAAGTGCTAATTCCCGTCTTGAGATCGAATTTTAGCGGAAAAAACGAGTTTGACAGCGATGTAGAGCAGTATTACACTTATTTTGCCGACATTCCGCCAAATGAAGCGGAAAACGACCCCGGAAGGTCCAAATTGCAAGCCGGCGAGCAATTTGAGCGAATGGTACTGGCTTTAGAGCCTCCGCAGTCGTTTCATGACTACCTTTTGCGATGGATGCCTCAAATTAAGCGCCGGGCACTCCATTTTGCAGATAAGACCCCCACATCGTCCGGTATATACCGATCTTTGAAGCAAAAACTGGAAGATCAGGCCATGAAGCTCCCAAAACACCTAGAAGACATGATAAAGGTCCCCCAATACCCACCGGAGTACCTTCAGTACTTTGGAATCGAAGGGGCCCACCCCTCTGGAGAAACAGAGGGAGCTGTTGACCAATTTTTTAATAAATTACAGGCTCTGGGTCCCGAAGGGGTGAAATTTTGGGATACCCACCGCGGAAACGTAATGATGCGTCCGAAAACCAACGAAATAGTGGTCTCTGACGTTGGTTTGTTCAAACAACCGGAGAAAGAAGACTAAATCACGTTAAAGCGCGATGTTGCAACTAATTATTGATGGAGAAGTACCAATGAAGAAGCTCATGGAAAACTGGCGGCGCTATAGTACCTTAATAAATGAACAAGAGGACGAGGATCCTTCATGGTCGGACGGCTTGGTGGATGCTGGGGCGGGCCTTCTCCCCGGTGTCGGGCTTAAACGGGACTATGAAGAAGTATTGGCTGATCCTGTAATCGGCCCACATGGGACGAGGCGCGATCATGTACAGCAAGCGGCTCTCACCGCAGCATCAGCGGCGCAGGAGCTTCCAGTGGCGAAGCCCCTCAAGGTTGTGCAAGCTTTGGTTGCACTTGCGGGCGCCGAATCAGACCTAAAGGGTCAACAGGATCCAATACAGAGTATCGTGAGAGATTATTTTCGAGATCCAGAAGGTATTATCGCTAAAACAGACCCCGAGAGCTGGAAGGGGAGGGTTGCGCGCATAATTGCATCAAACCCAACGCTAGCTCTTACTGGAATTAATAAAACGTTGGGTAAAATACCTGAAAAATATCTAAAGGAGGCTACTGCCATGAAAATCACCAAGCAAAGACTCAAAGAGATCATCAAGGAAGAGCTTTCCACAGTTCGCGAGAGCGACTGGTATGATGACGAGAACGAGACGCGGGCCGACAGGAAGTATGCCGACCGCGACGCCGGATTGGGAGACCTCCAGTCGGACGAAAAGTTCACCGGCGG
>Ga0098061_1001799_pt1 | contig 10364 bp, 1 predicted proteins | sample 22_taG_FD_92579 | JGI IMG/M metagenome (GOLD analysis project Ga0098061, IMG submission 92579) | Marine viral communities from the Subarctic Pacific Ocean - 22_ETSP_OMZ_AT15343 metaG | ecosystem: Environmental > Aquatic > Marine > Oceanic | place: Subarctic Pacific Ocean | collected 2015-01-20 | reverse complement strand
GATATGTGGGGTGACAATACAGATGGTGTTGCTTCTTTTGATACTAGATTTAAAGCTGATGGAGAATTAGTTACTAAAGATTTTGCAAAGACTCAAGAATTAATTAAAAATAATCAATTAAATGAAGAAGAAGTTGAGGTTAAAATGAAAGAGGCAATAGCTAGAAGTATTAAAAATAATTATACTTATGATGATAAAGAATACTTATGGAATAACGTAATGGCTAACACTAATATGTTTAAGGATGCTAGGAATCAAAAATATAATCCTAAAGACCTTTTTACATATATAGATAATGAAGGAACTGAGCACACAAATCAAAACATGGAGTTTATAATAGATAATTATTTAGAAGGTAAATTAAGAGAGTATGCTGGTTTCCCACCAAAAGCTCAAGCAAAACCAACTACCAACAATAACAATAATAACAACTCAGGTTTTGGTTTACAGGCCGGTGGAGCTGAAGATAGAATATATAACTTAGTTGAAAACTTATCTAAATTATCATTGAATAAAATAGAATTTCAAGAAGGAGACGATATTTCAGACTTTATCCCTAATAGATTATCAGAAGATGAAGATGTAAAAGAGAGTTACGCTCAAATAAAAGAATCATGGAATACAGATGGTTGGGGTCCTGATAATAATATTTCAACTAATGAAATTAAAAAAATTGTAGAACACGGTTTAGCTAACAATGGTGAGTTTAAAGAGTCTTACACAGGAAAACACAAAACACACGCTAAATTAGTTTATGATAAATGGCAGGATATATATGGAGATGAATTAGGTTATTCTGTTAATACAAATGTTAGTGGTATAGATGATTTTAAATTTAAAGGAGAAGTTGGTATTGAAGCTTATAAAGCACATGTTTCAGAAATACTAGAAATGAGTGGTAACAAACTTAATGGTAAAACAATATCAGGTACAGATCTTAGATATGAGGAAAATGATGTGACTGGTGGGAAAGATCTAATAATAGATGTTTTAATACCACAAGGCGAAGATGGACTAGAAGCTATAGACTTTAATTTAAGTACTGAGAATGGTAGAAGAGCTTTATTCTCAGCTTTATTAAGAGCTACTGATTCTAAATATCGTGTAACAGATGAAGAATGGACTATATTAAATAATATGCAAAAGAAAAAGAAATAACAAATAAATAAAAGTAAATAATGTACGAATTAAACGGACGAAGGGTCACCTTGGAGTACATACAGGCTGCGGCTGATGCGTATGGTTTAAACTTGGAGGAATACATGAATGAGTATAATGTGCGCCAGATTGGAGATCAACCAGTTAATGGGCCAGAATTACCACCTGAAAATAATCACATAAGTCAAAACGATTTTGATAAAGGTAGAGGAGGTGATGATGAGAAAAAACTTGTAGCAGAGTTATCAGAAAAATATCCTGGTTATGGATTTGATGAAGCTAGAATGCTTAAAGATGCGGTTAAGGTAACAAGACCTGACGGTACAGAAGAGGTTTTTAACATGACATCAAACTGGAATAAAACTTTCCAAGGTGATTTATTAGATGATTTTAGTTTACCTAGTCAATATAATGAATTTATTAAATTTTTAGATTCAGACACATCAACAAAAAAACAAAAGGATATATACAAGAAGTCTGGCTTAGTGCCAAACGCTTATCCTATGCTTGACACTGGTAAAACACAAAAAGTAGAACCATCTAGCAGAACAGGATCTAACTATGGTTCTTATGATTATTTTGGTAGTGCAGAAAAGAAGATTGTTAAAAAAGCATCAGAAGATGAAGTTAATCAACTTTATAGCTCTACAAAGAAACACTTAACAGAAATAGCTGACAACCCTTCTAAATATGGTGTCACAAAGTCTTCACACAGTGGAGATACCCAAAGTCTCGATATTGATCAACTAGATCAATCCCAAAGAGAAAAAATCACAGACGAACTTTACGAAAAAGTACAAAAAGAAACAGGTATTAATATGTCTAAAGACGAATTTATTAATTTCGTCAACGCTAATAGAGGCTCTGCTTCAAAAGGTATTTTTAGAACAACACTTGTAGAAAGAGCTGCGCATGAAAAATATGTTAATTATTTAAATTCTATTGAAGAAAATAAGGATATAAATATTGCAAAAAGCAAGATGTATAAAGACTGGACTGATGTAATGCTTGGTATCGAAAGAGACGATGAAGGTAAGGTTATTGAGGGTAAGGGAGATCAAAACGCGCAAACTAAATATAGACAAGTAGGTATTATTAAAGAAGCTATAGATCAAACTACAGATTTAAAAAGAAGGATTGACGGTGGTGAAGATGCAAAAGTTTTACAACCACAAATAGATGCTCTTCAGCAAAAAATAGATAAAGCTAAAGGTGTTATATCTAACATTGGTAAAGGAAAAGATCTTGTGCGTATAACTAAAGCTGGTACACCTATATATAAAGATAGGGATGCTGATCCAGAAATGTCAAGTAGTTTTTACACAGATGAAGGTTTTTCACAAGCATCAGCAGAACGAATGGCTAATTCAAATAGCTACACGGCTACAAGCAGATCAAGTATAATAGCTCAAGTTAGAAATGAGCAAGCAGATTTTACTTTATCTGATAGAGAAGCTATGGATATTTATAACGATGGTCTTTGGAAAAGATACTTAAGCTTACAAAGAGAAGCATCAGATAAAAAAATAAAAGTAAATTTATTTAATTTTGGAGATGATAGAATTGATTATGAAAAAATATATTTAAATGAAGATGGGAGTTTAAAAGAAACTGCTAAAAGAGCTGGTTTAACATTAAAAGATGTAAACAGTTTTGTAAATGCTGGAGAAAAAGGTCAGCATGCTATAAGAATGAGTGATACATTTGAAAAACTATCTACGTTACCTGGTTGGAACGCTGATGAAGGTGTTGGAGAGTTTACATACTCACAGCTTCATAAATTAGGTTTAACGTCTAGACGTACTGATAACTTTTTTGATATTCTTGGAGGTGCAATATCTAGAGAAGATAAAGAGTGGATGGAAATCCATGATTCAATGTTAGATGATAACGAAGGTGCTAGAAGAGCAATGTTTAAGATACATGATTTAGATATTGATCCTGCTAGTATTGAAAAACCTGGTTTTCTTGAAAGCGTGTATAATACTAGTTTTAAAGCTTTTGGTACTCATTTTTTAAATCATACTGAAGCAGAAGCTGATGAAAAGTTTTCTCAACTTCACGGTAGTAGTAAAAACACTAACAGATTTGTGTTAGATCAAATAAGTGAACTTCAATCTGAATACAATAGACAGAATAAAAAAGCTATTGAAAAGGGTATAGTTCAACCTTTAATGTTTACAAAAGAACAATCAGATCAACTAGGAAGAACTTATTCAGAAAATATTAGTGAAGGTGTTGGGCATTTTATGCCAATGCTTGTTGAACTAGCTGCTATTACAGCTGTTACTAATGCTACAGGTGCTCCAATGGCTTTGGCTAATATGGCTAGAGGACTTAAAGTAGCTGCTGATGGTAGAAAGGTTTTTATGGCTGGTAATACTTATCAAAAAATGATGGGACACTTAGGTGGTGCTGTTCTTGAAGAAGCTAAAATGAGGGTTGCAGGTTTCAAAGCTGGTTCGGGTGTTTCTTTCTATGCTGGTGGAGCATTAATGAGACCTTTCCTAAATCCATTACAGGGTGGTAGATTTGCGTGGTTAGATAACGCATATCAAAAAACAATTAAAGCTGGACCTGTTGGTGCTATTTCTATGGAAGGTGCTAGTATCGTAGAATTAGCATGGGAAGATTTTATGGACGTAAAAGATTTTGGTTCTGAGTTCAAGGATATGTATGGTTCTTTTGACGACGTAGCTCAAAGAATGATAGTAAATTCATTTGTGTTTGGTTTAGTAGGGGCAACCCATCTTAGAAAAACTGATTTAATGTCGACTGGCGCAAAGCAAAGAACTATTGAATCACTTCATGCTAAGATAAAAGAATTAAATGACAAGCCAAATCTAACCTCAAGTGAAAAAGCTAAATTAGAGGGTTATCGTTCTACTCAAAAAACATTAGCACATATGTTTATGTTAGAGGAACAAGCTCATCAGCTAAACACTAAGTCTGAAAATTTTGAAGCAAACTTTGAAAAAAGATATACTAAACCTTTTCAAAAAATAATTCAAGAAGCAATCGGAAAAAATAACAAAGGTGAATACTTATGGAAAGGTTATGATGTTAGGTTCACAGATAGTGAAAAAAGCTTTGGATTATTTCAAAACCAACAAAACTTTGATAAGCTAACTGCGCCACCAGCTAAATATATAAAAGGCGGTGGAAAAGATGGTAAAGATTTAGTAGTATTTGACAAAGCAAGGTATGGTAAAGAAGGTTATGTTGGTAAAGAAATACATGAATTAATTGGTCATGCTGCTTTTGAAGCTATTACAAGTGGGCCTAATGGTAAGGCGTTAGAAATAAACTTTCAAGGTAGAATGGCTAATATGTTTCATAAGTATGATAAACAATTAGGTAAAACATTAACTAAAGGTTTAGACAAGGTTCCACCTTCGTTAAAAAAGATTATAGATCTTTTAGAGCAAGGCAAAGGTAATGAGATAAAAGATAGAGAATATTTAGCTTATATGTTAGAAGCTTTTTCAAACCCAAACACATATTATGAACTATATGCAACGAGTGCTGTTAAAGAAGGTATAGCTAACTTTACTAGTTTCTTTGAAGAATTTATACCTGGTTATAAACCAAAAATTAAAACAGCTGAAGATTTTGTGGGTTATATAGCTAGATTAACTAGAGATATACGTCTTGATGTTCCATATGCTAATAAGCTAACTAGATTTGTAGCTGATAATCCTTTAAAAGATTTAAAATTAAATGAAATAGATCTTTTAAGTATAGATATATCCCAAAACCCTAGAAGAAAATTAGAGAAATTAAACTCTGCTGACATTGTAGCTAAAAACAAAGAATTATCCGAAAGACTTATTAAAGCTAGAGAGAAAGGTAAAGACAATCCTTTAGCTATTGCTATAGAAGGTAAACTTATAGAGGCTAACATGCCTATGATTAATGAATTTGTAACTAGGTTTTACGATAAAAGTAAAGGTGGTGAATACAGTGAATTTTATTCTAACACCTTAGAAGAAGTTGTTAAGCTTTCAAAAACTTATACTCCTGGTGAAGGTAAAGCAGAGTTTGGTGCTTATTTAAGAGATGCTTTATTTGGTGGAGGTTCAATGGGACCAATTGGTAGAAGAGGAAATATACTTGATAGGTTTGAAAAAGGAAAAATGCAATCAGATATATCTATTGATGCTGATGGAAGTATTTTACAATTAGAAGGTGGTATATCTTCTACTGGTAGTGTTGGGCCTGGTCAATCACGAGCAGGTTTAATCGTATTTAAAGAAAGATTAAATATGAAGCCTGAGCAGATAAAGAAAATTGAAGATAAAATCGATCTTGAAAATTTAGGAGAAATAAACTACGGTACATATGAAGGTATAACTTTAGATTATACAATGGAGTTAGTTGGTGGTATTAAAAGAGCTGATAGAATTAAAGAAATAGAAGGTTTAGTAGGTAAAACATATAAGGAAAATAAGGTTGAAAAAATACACACATTAGAGACAGCTACACAAAGAGTTAATGAAAAATATTCTGGTGAATCAACTAAGAATTTAAAAGAAAAGTTACAATGGATATTTGAAGGTAAATCTGAAAACGGTCACGAAAACTGGAAAACATATTATGGTTCAATGCCACATGGTGCTATGCTTGGTACTGGTAAACCAAGGATAGAAGGTAAGTCAACAAATATATCTGATGCATTATTAAATGATCGTATGTATACAACTGAATCGAGGACAGGTGAAAAAGCTGAAGCATCATTTAAGAAAACAGGTCAAACAGCTGGACTACCAGTTCAAAATAAAATTGAAATAAAATCCAAAAAAGAATTAGCAGATAGATTTGGAGTTGTTTTAGATAAAAATGGTAATGTTGATTTTGCAAAAACTAAAATAAAAGCACAAAGTAAAGATCTTAGAGCTATTGATGCTGGATTTAAAGAATTAGATAAAGCTATAAGGAATCAAGTTACTAGAGAGTATTTAGAAAGAATAGGTAATGAAGGTGTTAACCCAGAATTAAGAAATGATTTAGCTAGAAACGCTTTAATAAATCAAATTGCAGGTGGTAAATCTAAAGAGTTGTTTTCTCAAGATTTATTTCATGTTTTTGGTGGTAATATAAAGAAAAGAGAGGCTGTTAGGGCTTTGCACGAACATCAAAGAGATAGAGCCGGGTTTATTAAAAAATACGGTGAGGAAGCATATCATATTATATCAGATATGATAAATCATGAAATAACAAATAGAGCTTTAGAAGGTGTTGGAGAGAAATCTAGATTTACTCCTCTTTTAAAAAATTCTAAATATGGAGATCTTTTCTTAAAACATGATTATGCTGCAAAAAATCTTAATGATAAATCAAAAGAGGATGGTGCTACGTTAGAAAAATTGAGAAGAAAATTTGTTGCTAACAATGTATCTTGGATGAAACTCATACCCGGTATAAACAAAAATTTTATTGATGGTAACCTTTCAATGATGATGGAATTATCTGGCCAACATAGAGGAGTTATTGGTAAAAAATACTCTAAAAGAAAAGGTGCACATGGTTTTAAAAAGATAAAAGAAGTTCTTGCTCAAGAAGCTTTATCAGAAAAAGAAGGAGGTTTACCTCAAAAAGTAGTTGATATGTTTAATTCTATTGACTATGCAACCATGAGGGGATCTTATAGTTCAGGGATAAATACGGCTTGGAGAAAAGCAGCTGCTGTGGGTGGTGCAAAAGGTAGAGAGATGTTGAATGAATATCTTACGAAAAATAAAGGTGTTAAAGAACTATTAAAGTTTTATGATGCTATCAATATGACTTTAGAACATTGGGTTCATAGTGCTAAAAATAAAGAAATTAGAGATCAAAGATTAGGCCACGTGTTTGCGCTTAAAAAAGCTAATTCACAAATGGGTACAACTGGTGAAAGAAATTTAGCCCCTGGTGGTTATTTCTTTATCCCACCAACTGGTTTCTTTAATCGTAAAGTTGTTAAAGATCGGTTGAAAAAATTAATGAATGATGGTGGTTATATAAACCAAAAAGGTAATTTCACTAAATTTACATCTAAAAATCCAAGAAACGAGGCTGAAACTTATTTATTTAATAAATTAATTAAGTTTGAGCATTTAAAATCTAGTAGCCAACAATCTTTTGAATCAGCTATGATGATAGCTAATAGAACATGGAGTACTAATGGTTATAGTAAATCTAAAAACTATAGAGGTATATATGGTAGATTAGCTGATTTTAACATGATAGATTATCCCACCGTTGGCGGTAAAAGATTAGATGCTAGAACTAGCACTGCAGATATATTTAGATTTGGTAATAATTTAGAGTTAGCTAAAAATATATATAGTGTAGAAAGTGGCTTAAAGAAATCGCTTTATCAAGAAATAATGGAAAGCGCTTATAAGAATCAAGCTAAGAATTTAGAAAAGTTTATGAGCGATAGTAAGTTAAACAAACTTTTAGAGATAGGTAGAGAAAAGAATAAAAAGAAAAAAGGTATTAGTATATTTGATTTTGACGATACTTTAGCTAAAACGGGTAGTAAAGTTGTAGTTACAATGCCTAATGGTAAAAAATTTAAGATAAACGCTACTGAATTTGCTAAGAGAGATGCTGAGTTAACTAATAAAGGTGCTAAATATGATTTCAGTGAGTTTAACAAAGTTATAGATGGTAAAAAAGGTCCTTTATTTGATTTAGCTATGAAACGTCAAGGTAAGTTTAGTAGTAAGGATATATTTATATTAACAGCTAGACCAGCTGAAGCAGCGCTTGCAATACATAAATTTTTAAAAGGTATTGGTTTAGAAATTCCTTTAGAAAATATAAAAGGATTAGAAAATGGATCACCTAAAGCTAAAGCTGAGTGGGTTAAAGATAAATTTATAGAAGGTTATAATGATTTTTATTTTGCTGATGATGCTATAAAAAATGTAAAAGCTGTAAAGAATTTATTGAATCAACTTGATGTAAAATCAGATGTTCAACAAGCTTTATATAGTAGGGACATGAGTGCGGAGTTTAATAAAATACTAGAAGGAGCAACTGGTATCGGTGCAAATAAGGTGTATAGCAAAGCAAAAGCACAAGTAAGAGGAGCTAGTAAAGGAAGATTTAAATTTTGGATTCCACCTTCTGCTGAGGATTTTGTAGGTTTAATATATCCTACTTTAGGTAAAGGTAGAACTGGAGATGCTCAAATGGCTTGGTATAAAAAGAATTTATTAGATCCATATGCTAGAGCGGAAAACGCTTTAACAGGAGAAAAAAGCCAAATGATGAAAGATTTTCATGCTTTAAAAAACGAAATAAAATCAGTACCAAAAGGTTTACGTACAAGAATAAAAGAGGGTTCAGCGAAAGATTATACTAAAGAACAAGCTATGCGTGTTTATATATGGAATAAGCAAGGTATGGAAATTCCTGGTTTAAGCAAAACAGATATAAAAAATTTAGATGGCTTTGTTAAATCAAACAAAGACTTAATGGAGTTTGCTGACAGATTAATCATGCTACATAAGGGAGATGGTTATGCGAAACCATCAAGTAGTTGGTTAGCTGGTACTATAACAACAGATATGTTTGAGTCTATTAATACAACAAAAAGAGCAAAACATTTAAAAGAATGGAAAGAAAATCGGGACATTATATTTTCAGAAGCTAATTTAAATAAGTATGAAGCGGCTTATGGTAAAAACGCTAGAGCAGCTTTAGAAAATATACTTGGTAGAATGGAAAGTGGACAGAATAGAAAGAAACTAGGTGGATACTTTCAAACACTAGAAAATGAAGTTTTAGATTGGACAAACAACTCTGTTGGTGCTATTATGTTTTTAAACTCTAGATCAGCTGTACTACAAACTATATCAGCGATGAACTATGTTAATTTCCATGATAATAATCCTCTTGCAGCAGCTAAAGCTGTTGCTAATCAAAAACAATATTGGAAAGATTTTAATAAACTATTTAATTCAGATTATTTAGTACAAAGACGTGATGGTTTAAAAATAAACATAAATGAAGCTGAAATAGTTGCAGCATCGGAAAAAGGTGGAATGAAAGGAGCTATAGCTTATTTATTAAATAAAGGTTTCTTATTTACAAGATATGCAGATAGTTTTGCTATTGCTTCAGGTGGTTCTTCCATGTATAGAAATAGAATTAAATCTTATATGAAAAAAGGTTTATCAGAAAAGAAAGCAGAAGAACTAGCTTTTAAAGATTTTAGAGAGCTTTCAGAAGAATCACAACAATCAAGTAGACCAGACAGAATATCTGCTCAACAAGCTTCTGGTTTAGGTAGAGTTGTTTTAGCTTTTGCTAACACTCCAATGCAATATGCTAGATTGCAAAAAAGAGCAATACAAGATTTATATAATGGTAGAGGTGATGCTAAAACTAATTTATCTAAAATAGTTTATTATGGTTTTGTTCAAAACTTAATATTTAACGCTTTACAACAAGCTCTATTTGCTGTAGGTTTCGATGAAGATCCAAGAGACCAAAAACAGATAATGGATAAATCAGGTAAATTAATAAATGGTATGCTTGATTCACAGTTAAGAGGTTTAGGTTATCAAGGTGCTGCAATTGCAACAGTTAAAAATATATTATTTAAATTATCAGAAGAACATTCTAAAGATAGACCTAAGTATGAAAATGCTGCTTGGGAAGCTTTTGATTTTGCTCCACCAATATCATCTAAAGTTACTAAAGTTAGATCTGCTTTTAGATCATTAGATTATGATTTAGATGAAATGCAAACAGAAGGTTTTCACTTAGAGAATCCTGCTTTTGGGGCTAGTGCTAATCTTTTATCAGCTGCATTTAATTTACCTGTTGATAGGGTTTTAAAGAAAATGGATAACATTAAAGACGCTATGGATGAGAATAATGAAACATGGGCAAAAATAGCATTATTATCTGGTTGGAGTGAGTGGGATTTAGGATTAGAAGATAGACAATTAAAGAGATTATATGATGAACTTAATCCTAAAAAGGAAGATACTAACATAAGAAAAAGAAAAATTAGACCTCGTTCAAAACCTCGTTCAGTTAAATCTAGAAAAATCAGAATAAGAAAATAATTAAAAACACACTAAAACAAGTAATAATATATAAAAACAACTAACCAATGAGACAATTGCTAATTATAGTACTTTTACTATCTAATATTGCGGGATTAGCGCAAGAAAAAGAAAAGAAGAATTTTTTCAAGTCTATAT
>Ga0098061_1001797_pt1 | contig 10371 bp, 6 predicted proteins | sample 22_taG_FD_92579 | JGI IMG/M metagenome (GOLD analysis project Ga0098061, IMG submission 92579) | Marine viral communities from the Subarctic Pacific Ocean - 22_ETSP_OMZ_AT15343 metaG | ecosystem: Environmental > Aquatic > Marine > Oceanic | place: Subarctic Pacific Ocean | collected 2015-01-20 | reverse complement strand
TGTGCCCCATGTGCGGTGAAACGAGCGGTTGCTCCTGATGGAATGGATCGGCTTCGCAGGACTGGTAGCCGCCGCTCTCATAAGCGGCGTCTTTGCGGTAGTCGCATCCAAGTATCGCCGTGAAAACACGGCGCAGCACGCAGCGAATCAGGTTCGCCTTGACGCTATCGGCACTGACATATCTGAAATCAGCAAAGATGTGCGCTCTGTACGCGAATGGCAGCATCGTCATTTGGAGTGGCACGCGGAGCAGGGGGCGGCGTAATGGCTGTTGTTTATAAGCCGACACACAAAATATTGGGACAGAATGCCCGTTCTATTGAATACGAATTACGTAAGATCGCAAAGAAATTAGCCGACCTAGAAGCACGGGTTGCGGCTTTGGAGCCGTAGGAGAAACATGGGTATTAGGAGATCAGCAGCAGAGTACGGGTCAGCAGTTGGTGATGAACAGGTGGCGGTATCCAATACCGCCATTGGTATTACTGCTGCAACTGGAGCCGTAGCAGCGATGATTACCAATGGTGCGGAACCCATCAGGGTTCGTTGGGGTACGCCTACAGCGAGTGTGGGGCATTATTTGAATCCTTACAGTGTGCTGGATTTGTACAAGGATGATTTGTCCGATGTGAAGTTTATTCGGGTGTCGTCTGACAGCACTATTGATGTCACTTACTTTGGTTAGGAGCGACTATGCCTTCAAGGGTTACTCAGAGAATAGATCAGGTTCCTACCGGAGATATTACTGCTGTCACGACTGCGGCGAACAGCGGTTTGGCTGGCGGAGGGACAAGTGGAGCGATTGGACTTACTGTAGATGCGAGCAATCTGACCGCTCTTGGCGCAACCGTTGCTACGGGCGATTATGTCGTGATCTACGATACGGATGGAAGTGCCACTAAGAAGGTTTTGGTGTCGAACATGCCGGGTCTTTGGGCCTAATGGCCTATTCTGATTATTCGGAACGCCGGGGGTCAATGGGGCGTCGCACTCAAGAGTACGGCTATGGCCTTGATGATATTCAGCGGGCATCTGAGCGGCTTGGCCGTGAACAGACAACAAATATGTTTCGTACTAATCAGCAGATAAAGAAGGCGGCGCGTGCGCTGCCGGGTGCTTTCAATAGGCGCGGTATGTTGGATTCGGGCCAGTTCCGCCGGGGTAGGGAGGTAGCCGCCGGTGAGGCTGAAATGGGCCGTTACGGGGTTCAGGCTTCGGCAGAAGCGGCGCGACGCCAACTAGATAAGCAGCGCAATTTGTTGGAAGAGAATCTTTATGGCGGTCTGGTTGACGACCAGATCGCTAATGCTATGCGCAGATTTGCGGTTGTTCAGACGTTGCAAGGCGTGGTGCCATAATGGGTAGTATCCCAATTTCTGGAAACCTCAAGGGGAGGGGAACACCACCAAGTCAGCGTCCTCGTGGAGAAATTGAATCTCCTCCGTCAGCATCCACTGTGAGGATGGAGGAGGCTGTCGCAAACATTGCTGCGAGGGCTACCGATCCCAGTCGCCACGGCCGTTATTATTCGGCACCTTCAGGGAACTTCTTTGATATGGGTGGTTCATTTCCGGGTCCCGGCACCACGACGCAACCTGCCCCTTCTTCGACACCTGCCGCTTCTTTGACCAATCAGAATACAGCCGCCGCTGCGGCTGCGGCACAACAGGCCGCGCTTGCGGCTCTGTTGAACGCTGGACCTCAGCCCACACAGAAAGAAATCAGAGTAGCCCAGAACCGTGCTACGCCTGCTGTAAGTCCCGGTTTGGGTGCCGGTCAGGGTCTGAGCGACTTGTATGCCTTGTTGAACGCTGGACCTCAGCCCACGGAAACTGAGTTGATGCTGGCTGCCATGCAACAAAACATCGCGGAAGATGCTGCGGGTTTCGGGAACGCTTACGTTCCAAATGCCGCTGATGTTCAAGCGATACTAGACAAATACACACCATCTACTGTTCCTCCACCTGCTGGTCCTCCGGGTGGCGAGGATGACCCGGTGGTGGTTGTTCCTCCGGGTGACGACGGCGGTGGAGGCGGCGGTGGCGACGGGGACGGCGGGGTGGTTCTTCCTCCTCCTGCACCTGCGCCCGCACCTGCGCCCGCGCCCGCGCCCGCGCCCGCACCTGCACCTGCTGGTCCACCTCCTCTTGTTGACCCGTATGCGTCCGCTCTAAACCTAGAGGATTACCGTCGTCCTGCGGATTTGGAACAAGACATCCGTGATTTGATGGCGGAACGCACCACACAAGATTTCAGTCAGCAAATCAGAAACATGATTGCTGAACGTCAAAGCAATTTGACTGCTTCCGAAGCGCGTCGCATGGGTCAAATTAGTGACATTGAAAGACAATTGGGTACTGACATTGGTGCTCTTGAAACTGATCGGTTGGCTCAACAGCAGGCTTTGATCGACGCCGTTACGGGTCGTACAAGTGGTTTGACAACTGGTATTCAGGATCGTTTGACCACGGCACGAGAGGCATTGGGTCCGCAGGTTACCGATGAATTTGAGCAGGTTGCTCAGTTGGTTGGTGGTTTGGGTGGTTCGCAAGCCGCGTCGTCGCAGGATGCGATGTCGCGTCTTGCTCAGGTGGCGAATATGGCTGCTGCCGAACGTGGCGCAGCGCCGGGCCAGTTGGCGGCAGAATCCAAGTTGGCTTTGGGCGATGAGGCTTTCCGCATGTTCCAAGGATTGGATCAGGAGCAGACTCAGCGTTTGATGGACGAGTCGATGCGTCAGGAAGATTTCAATACGCGTCGTGACGAGGACATGGTAAATGCGTTGCTTGGTGATGTTGGTCGCCGCGAGGACTTCTTGACTCGTGAAACAGAGCGCCAGCAGCAGATGGATTATGGCCGTGGCGAACGCATTGAGGGTCAGCAGTTCCAGACTGGCGAGCGTATCGGTGCGCAGGATTGGCGTACTGATGAGCGATTGGCAAGCCAACTTTATGGCACTGGTGAACGTGAAGCGGGCCAGACCTATCAGACTGGTGAGCGTGCATTGGATCGTACCGCTCAACAGGATGCTGCCACAATGGCGTATGCTCGTTCACAGGCCGCTGCTAAGACGGCGTTTGAACGGTCGTCGGGAGAACGTGCATTGGATCGTGCCGCCCAGACATATGCTGCCAATACAGCGGCATTCAATCAAAGGGCTGCGGCAACGAAGGCATTCGACCGTTCTCAGCAGCAGATTAGTGAAGCGCAGACGTATGAAGAGAAGGTGCGACTCGCGCAACAGACGGCGGAAACAAATGCCGCAACAGCGATTTCGCAGGGTTCTGCTTCGGCTGCTGCTCATTTCATGGGCATCAAAGATGCCGATGGTAACCCGACGGCAGAAGGTGCAGCGTTATGGAATGCGCTGCCAGAGGCAGCAAAGACTCAAATGTACAAGGACAAGGTGGCTGCCGAGGACACACAGGGTGCCCGTTGGCAGCCGGGTACTTACGCAAATATGATTGGCAAATACGGAGAGGAAAACAGCGACCATATTCTTCATGCTGAACATATGGTTGGAATGTCTGATACAGATCAAAAAGCGTATTTGGGTTCGCTTTCTGAAATGGACAGAATGGGTAAGCAGGCAATGGATGCAAATGATATTCAGAAGATCAATTTGTTCCTTGCTGAGATGCAGGCTGCGCTTGCGACGCAACAGGCTTCTAATCTGGCGCAGGCAACATTGGCTTTGAATAAGATAAGTACTGGTGCAGGAGGATTTAGCCAAGCCGATCTATTGGGTAGTCAAATGGGAACTGACTATGATCGCGGTCCCGATGAACAGCGAATTTGGGAAGAAAAGGAACGTCAGCGACTTGCGGCTGCGGCAGCCGCCGGTCCGTCCACCCGGGTCGGAAAGATCCCCGGTGGCGGACCACGGAATTAGTATCTTGTGGTTACTTTCAATCCCGAAGCCCACCGACGCGTCGCATACGACGCAATCGCTGGTGTAGGAAATACGGCTGATCTTCCCAAGCCGGAAATCAAACGACCGCAAGTTGCTTCTGCACCGGTAGCACCAGTTCGGCCCACGAGTATTCCTAGTCCGCAAGAGCGACTAGCGAACATTCTAAATGTAGATGCAGCCTCTCTGGGTCGCACCACACCGGGAACAGTGGGGCGTCCCGTTTCCCAGATAACGCAGGACTGGGCACAACAAAAATACATCAAGGACAATACCCCGTGGTATTTGGATGCCATTACCACCGGGCCTGTAGGCGGCTTTCTGAACGCTATTCAGAAGCCTTTGGCGTTCACTACGTCTGCTTTGAAGGAAACCATTGATGTCTTTACTGGCGAAGAAGCCAGTTGGGGTGACTTCAAAAAGCAGTACAACGACAACTATACGTTTGGTCGCCTGTTACACGACTATGATGTTCTACAAGATCGTGATAGCGGATGGCAGAAGTTTGGTGCTGCCGCGTTGGGATTTATAGGGGATGTTGCTCTTGATCCATTGTCCTATTTGGGATTGGTGGGTAAGGGTGTTGCTTTCGGTTCGGTACTTGCTAGGGGGGGTGCCAAGGCGGCGACTCGTGAATTGGTTCGCAAGAGTGTATTGACTCAGTTGCGCACCAAGGGTGATGACATTATGAGCGCCTTCGGGAAGAACATGAGGCGCGGACAATGGGAGGCGTTGTCTGACGATTTGGCGCAAAAGGTTGTAAACGGCGGCAAGGCGGAACTCAAAGATCTTGGGAAAGACGGCTGGGAGTGGACGGCTAAGGTTTCAGGGCTACCCGAGCAAACCATTCGGTTCACCAACGATGAAGTGTTGAACTTTGAAAGGCTTATGGACATCGGCGGTAGGGTTGACAACTTTGGCGCAACTGCTGTGTCGGGTGATGATCTTCGCTTTGCGGCGGGAATGTTTGCTGATAGTGGTTTGGACCGGCACCTCAGGCATGGTGCAGATGAGTTTGTTGACGAATTGGGCAGGGGTTTGCGTGAACAGGTTGACGAATTTGGTTTGGCTGAAACCGTCGATCAGACCATCAGCGAATTTTATAAGCGTGGCGGTCGCAGCGTTGTAGATATGGACGCATACAAGGCGAGGATGCGGAGCGGTGCCCCGGTAGGACAGCGAGGACCGCTAACCGGGCGTCGCAATGTCGGGTGGTTCTCCGCTGAGGATGCGGCCAACATGAAGTTGGGCTTTGGTATAAAGGTGCCGGGTACTGGACCTATCGGGCGCAAACTCAGGATTGCTCCAATGATCGAAAAGGTAATCCGTAAGACGGGTGCTTCGGGGGCGCAGATTCCTATTGGGTTGCGGTTGATGACTTCCGAAACGCCGATCATCGGCAAGTTGGTGACGGGCATTCCGCAGGGAGTGCGCAACGGTATTTTGCGTCAGGCCGCTCAGGCGGCTGGCGTCAAGAAAATCCCTGATGCTTTGAGGCGCGGGGGTTTGTGGCGGTTGGCTGGGAAGAAACTTCCTAAGGGGTGGGAGTTGAGTGGTCGCATGGGCGATCTGAAAACCGCTATCAAAACTTCAAGTGATGGCGTGTTCATCCAACAGGGAAAGCGTGTGATTCACGCGATGGCGCGTGGTCGCAATAAGGCACGATTTGCGAAGGTTGAAATGTCGCGGATGGCCGGTTCGTTTATGGACGAGGTAAACGTCGCTCGTGCCGGTAATGCTGATGTCACAAATGAACTTGTTTATAGCGCTATGGGAGGCAATGAGGCTTCGCAAATTAGTTTGGAGGCGATGGCTCCGGGTTTGTGGGAGCAGGGCATGGACACGATGGAGAGTATGCGTGTCATTGCCAATAATGCTGGTGCCCGTTTGGGGGGTCACATCGGGAAAGCCGACAACTATGTGCCACGACAACTTACACCTGAGGCCCATGCAGCGCTGAAGGAAAAAATGAGGGAGACTGGCAAGTTCAGCGAGCGGTTGCACGGTCGGCGCATGGGAGAGCCGGGTGGCCCTGAACTCACCCGTAACTACATCAGTAAGCAACAGTTTGATAATGAGGTTGCTGCGCTGGCAGCAAAAGATGGCATTAGTACGGAAGCCGCAGAAGAGATAATCCGTCGCGGACCTCCGGGTGGAGAAGGTCGAACCTACGAGTTCTTCGGAACCGAACTACTTGATCCCGGTTCCAAAATGGGGATTGTTGATCCCACTACTGGTAAGGAAATGATCGCTGGATCAGTGGAAGATCAGATCGCTGAAGCGATTGAGGCTGCTGGTGGCAATTATCAGTTGTTCACCAACGACATTGAGATGGCCCTGAAGGGCTATATAGATCAGGTATCTCACCGTGTAGGCGAGGTTTACACTGAAAGCCTTTTGTTCAACGAGGGCATTCTTGTAGATCGTATGGCTGAATACGTGCGGATGCCTACGGCAGCCGCAATTGAGACTGGTGCAAAACTCAGGGCTGCTCAGGAAGCATATGTGGGCGCACAGGGAACGCTGCTGCGGCATCTAAACGCGGTAGACGATGACGTTCTCAACGCTGCTGATGAGGCTCTGCATGTTCGTCAACGGGAGAAGTTGGAAGAAATTGTTCGGCAGAAGGAAGCCGAGATAAAGGTTTTGGACAAGCGGCAGGGTCGCTTGATAGAAGAGAACACACACCGCAACCTTGACTACGACGCGAATCGTAAGCAGTTTGAGGAATTGACAACGCAGATGGAGGTACTTGACCAGCAGATCAGTGGTACTCCAGTGGGACCGAAATTGGTGGCGTTGGAGAGGGAGCGGCTTGTGTTGATGAATGCGGCTGCTGAGTTGGCAGTCGATGCTCCTACTTTGAGATTCGCATATGAGACTTTGACTTCTAGCACTGTTCAACTCATGCATCTTGAGCGTGCTGTTGGCAGGATTTTCGGTACGGGCGATGCGTTTGATGCGTTCTATTCTGATGATTTGCTACGTGGGTTGCGTACTGACGATTTGAACGCAAACCTTTTGGCGGAAGAGCAGGCCGGGAATCTTCCCGATTCGATAACCGGTTTTGACGGTCCTGATGGGGCGCGTGCTTACGTGTATCAGACGCCTGAGGGTAAGACGATAGAGATGGAACGATTGTTCATGGATATGGACGGGGTTCTACAACAGTCAGACGCAAATGGTGTCGGTGTTTGGCTTGGGGTTGAACGTGACCTTGACATCATGCGTTCGGCGGATAACGAGGTTGCCAAAATAGGTTTTGCGTTGGAGCGTATCCGCACAGAAGTAGATGAAATGCAGCAGGTAATCAACCAGTATGCAGAACTTGCACCAGATGTTCTGGCCCCTAATGGCGGCGCTCCTTTACCCACCCCGGATCAGGTAACGGCAGCACAGGCAGAGATTCTGAGAGTCTCAGATGAATTGTCCAAGGAATTTGGTCCGACAACATCTTTGCAGCAAGTAGCCGCAGATAGCCCTGAACTACGTACAGCATTAGCCACCTATTATGCGGGGGCCAGTCGGCCGGTATCTGCGTTTATTGATAATGGAAATGATTTGGAAGGAATCATTTCTCAAATTTCTGACACATTGTACGGCAGTATCGACGGTGTGAAGCAGAATATCGTGGACATAACAGAAGCCGCTGAAGCCAGCGGCCAGAAAGTTCGGTTGCGAATTGTTGATGCTCATGGTCAGGAACGCCACATGGGTGTTGCTGATTATGTCCAGATGGAGCAGATATACAAACATACGGAGCAGTTTCAAGCAACGATGCAGTCTCCTGCTGATGCTGTGCGCCTCAGCATTGACGAGATTCTTGACGGCACGATGCATCCGTCAGGACAACTTGGGAGTAATCCCGGTGGACGTTATGAGATCAATGGTAAAGAATATTATGTGAAACAATACGGGGACGAAACAGCCGACGGCTTGGAGATGCCGCCGGGTACTGGTCGTGACCGCATCACCAGCGAAGTGCTGGCGAATGCGGTCTATCGTGAATTGGGTATTGCTGCCCCAGCCTCGTATGCGTCACGATCTCTCAAAGATGGATCTTTGTGGCATATCGCTCCGTGGATAGACGATATGACTGTTCTGGGTGGTCCCAGTGGATCTGGTTTAGATCCGCTTACAGCCGTTATCGTTACAGATCCCGCCACGGGCATACGGTCGTTGGCCGATGCCGGTTCGGTGCCTGCTGGTGCTGTGTCTCAGACTGTTGCTAATGCGCTGACGCGCGGTATGGCTGCTGACATGCTGTTGGCTAATTGGGATGTTGTGGGAATGGGGTTCGACAATATCGGCGTATCGGCTTCAGAGGGTTTGGTACGCATAGATCAGGGTTCTAGTTTCTTTTATCGGGCTATGGGAAGCGCAAAGGCTGACACGGGCTGGTTGCCGGAGGCAATGTCCGACATGAGTCGTCAGGGCGGCATGTTGGACTCCTCAATAAACGAATGGTATGCACCACTTATTGAGGCAGGCGCAGAAAATGTTGACGAGATGATGAAGAATCAGGTTCGTGAACTTTTAGACATGCGTCTAAAGGCTGGGGGTATGGAGAACTTTGTTCGCCGGATGATGCCTACACCCGTGGACGCACAGGATGATTTGACAAAGTTCGTTGAGTTCTTTGAAGTTCGTTTAGAAGCAATGGCAAACGCATACGGGCAAGAATTCGCTGCTGCGGGTAGCGATGAGATGGTGAAAGCAGCGTTGGCTGCGCGTGGTTTCTCCGAAGAAGTTGTTGAGAAGGCTGTGAAACAGGGAACGGAGATGCGTCTGTTTCATTTGACGGCTCAAGATCCTCCGTTGATTTTGTCAACAAGGTTTGGTGCTAGTAATGAAGTAGGTTGGGGGGATAAGACATTTCTGAACATGAGTCCCGGCAACATGTACTACGGCGGTTGGGGGCAAGATTACGGGTACAACATGTTGTTGGATCTGCCTACTGGGGCCAAAGGCATCAAAATTTACAATCTGGCTTCAAACGCCGATGAGGTTCGTGCCGCTGAGTTGGTTTTAGAGATGTCTGAAATGTCAGATCCAGATGAGATTGCGAAAATGTCCAAAGCGATTGGGGATGAATTTATAGAGGAATTCACACAATCGACGCCTGTTGGGTCGATTCTGTTGGATCAGGTGTCTCGTGTCGCAGAGGCCGATCCCGACTTTCTTCGCCAGTTTTTGCGGATAGCGGAAACAAGTCACGTACCGGCCCTGAGTGACTCGCAAATGGGAACAATTCACATTATCAGGGCCGCTGACGACCTGCGCCATATTCCGGTACCAACGGACGTAAATGCGTGGAATTTGAATGAAGCATCCCGGTCTGTGTTGGCCGGGAAATTAGCGGCTTCGTCCTTTGAGGATCGTTTGAAGTTCGTGCTGTGGCTCAATGATCCTAAGGCTCATGGTTTAGATCCGTTGTCGGTTGTGGACAATCCTTCAAAGTTGGCTGACGGGTATTCAGCGTATCTTGCTGATGTGGACCCTGCCATCAACATGGATTGGTCATCAGGCGTAGCAAAAGAAACACGCCGAATCAGCGAATGGGGTAACTATTTCGATCATGTTTTGCATGGTTCATGGCGGCGCGGGCCGGGTGGCGGTCTGGCGGCACAATCCACCTCAGCCGACCAACTCGGTACCTCGCTTCAAGCAGGCGTGTTGAGTGACGATGAGCAGACATTGGCCGGTTGGTATCTGAATCAGTTCTTCCATAAGTATCAGAACTCTCTGTCTGCCGACGGTTATCACGCCACCATGTGGCTGAACAATGAGGGTGCCATGCTGTCCTCTGGGGCAGGTGCTATCACCATGCCCAATTTCTTGGCGACCAATCCGCTGGCCCTTCGGTCAGCCGATGTCGCCATGACACATAGAAACATTTCTCGTTTGGCAGGAGCGGAACACGGTGTACCGCTAAAGCCTGAAGATGTGCGAATCCCTGACAAGGATCTGCTACCGCCAACTGATCCGCATGAAATAGTCGGTATGACTGCGGATGATGTACCCATTACAGCAATGGATGAATGGGAATCCAAGATGAAGGGGCTTGGTGCCACTAAAACCCCAGAAGAAATCAGCGATGAGTTGTTTTCTGCTTGGCCTCCGCTCAAAGAGCACCCATTTTGGGCATCTATAGCGCAGGATTATGGTGCCCCGGCCGAAGTATTGGCGCGTGAACCGGAAGCATGGGGACTGACCGAAGGCGATTTTTTCACATGGATGGATGAAATGACCGCCGCACCCACCACCGATAGCACTATCTTTGACCCGAACTTGGGTGCTGGTGCTTCCCCACAGATGCGTGGCACAAAACAGGCTCTTGGCGGAGAAACCAAGTTCATAGAATCATTGCCATTCATGGAATGGTGGGAAGCGGACGTACTCGCTGGTCCCGGTGGGCTGGTAGATAACGGTGCCCCCGACCCAGATATTTTGCAGACACT
>Ga0098061_1001796_pt1 | contig 10371 bp, 11 predicted proteins | sample 22_taG_FD_92579 | JGI IMG/M metagenome (GOLD analysis project Ga0098061, IMG submission 92579) | Marine viral communities from the Subarctic Pacific Ocean - 22_ETSP_OMZ_AT15343 metaG | ecosystem: Environmental > Aquatic > Marine > Oceanic | place: Subarctic Pacific Ocean | collected 2015-01-20 | reverse complement strand
TTGCGAATGAAGCTGAAAGAACGGGACCGAGGTCAAAACAAGCTGCTGCATGAGCCCCACTCATAACGAGAAGAACGTGTCCGCCACTGAAGGGGTCGGGTGTCCATGCGCTAGTAGCTGTAGACCAGTCACCAAGCTGATTCAGACGACGAACATTCATAATAGCAGTCCCCTGCTGAACATCAGCGCTAATCGGGAAGAGACCTCCCTTGTTTGTATCGTTTGCAAGTGAAACATCATGGTTGGAGATTGCAAGGGACTTAAGCTGTGTCTTGTCAAGGTTTGCTAGCGAAGCTGTGCTAATAACTGTGAAAGAATATGCATGAGTTCCTGCTTCAATCTGACGAGTGAGCTGAGGGTCGAACTGAAGTAGCTTACCGTCAGAACCTGTCGCATGTGCGCCTTGTGTTGCTGTTAGTGTTGAACCGATACCGAAGGCGCCAGAAGCAATAACATCAGATGTCGCAAGACCCCGAACTTGATTGTGAACCTTGGAATAGGTAGTACCAGCAAGATCATACTGACCACCAATAGCTGAAGCACCCTTCTGAACGCCTCTACCATCAGGTGATCCGTAAAGTGAGTCTCCTGCATTGAAAGTTGCAGCAGCCTGACCTGTACCAGATCCGGCGTTAAGATCGTTATTACCACCAACGTCGGTGCCATACGTGTAATCAAGATAGAACAGAAGTCCGGAAGGTAAGCTCATTGGCTGGATGGAAACCAACTCGTTTGCAACTAGTCCGCCGAATACACGACGTACAATTGGGAAAGCGATGTTGGAAAATCCGTTGACGCCTGACGTTGTAGAAACGTCACCGCCACCAGCTCCGAGGGAGTTTGCCTCACGAAGAACCTGTGCTGCCTGATTCTCTAAAAGACGAGCCATAGTCTCGCGCTTGTGCTCGTTTAAGCCTCTAAGAAGACCTGTGCGGGTCCACTTGGAGATCAATCTGCCACTTTCTGCACCAACGTGACGATCACGGATGCCTTCAGTAAGCTGATCTAGTGTGAATGATTTAGACATTTTTATTTTCTCCTTTTTATTTTAAGAACAGTCTAGTAGATTAAGTTAAAAGATTATTTCAATCCGGCAAGAGTTTGCCATCTTGACATCTCTCCAGCAGCTTCACTAACACTTCTGCTAGCGGATGAAGTTGTTGTACGAGATGAACTACCAAATCTAGAAGACTCAGCAAGAGTTTTTCCGGATTGTGATAGTGATTCTGTCAATGACCTATATAGCGTCTTTGTCTCGGTCAAGCTCTTAGCTTCATCGAGTGCTTTAATAACTGACTTCTTCTGAGACTCTGTAAGAGACTTGTTCTGAAGCAGCTTATTTACATAAAGCAACTTGGCGTTAAATAGATTGAGGTCTTCCAACTGTTCACGAAGAGTTTGTACAGCACTTCTGTATTTGGTCAGTTTCTCCTGCTGAGATCGATTCTTGCGTCTCAGATTACGAATTGCTTCGTTAAGCTTGTTTAATTGGGGCGGGCTTTCGAAAGGATCTTTGCCTTCTGCGCCCCCACCAAATGATTTCTTTACACCAGCATTGGATTTTCCTTTTCCGCCAAAGTGATGTTCCATGTCCTTAGCAATGCCCTTACCTTCTCTAAGCTGCCTTCTAACACGTGCTAATTCTTGTCTTAATACTCTTGGATCTACATCAAAAACTTCTTGAAGGTCTTCAACAGGCGCTTCTTCCTCGTCCCCTAATTCAGGTAGGTCTTCAAGGTCTTCCATTCCTTCCATGTCTTCCATGCCTTCCATGTCTTCGAGATCACCTTCTTCTTCATCAACATCGCCTTCTTCGTCGCCTTCTTCGTCAACGAGCATGCTAAGAAGATCTTCTGGTAGATCATCTTCTTCAATTTCTTCTCCTAAATCAAGCATGAGCTTAATTTCTCGCATTAATTCGTCTTCTAAGGACTCTTCAACTTGTTCATCATCGTCTAACTCGCTAGTTAGTTCTTGTTCAACCTGTTCACGAAGAGCACGTAGATCAACCTCATAGAACTTTTCATTTTTCATTTCTTCATTCTCCTGAATAGAATTTTCATTATTATTTATGCCCATAGAGGCTAATTGTTCTGAACTTTCATTAATTTTATCTGCCAAGTTAAATAATTTTTGCCGTTCAGACTCGCTTAAATTATCAACTGCATGTCTAATAGAATCGTTTAAGACTTCATTGCCCTCTTGAAGTGAAGCCAATATTTCTGTCCCACCTAACATTTCAACGAGTGATCTCAGGGCTGTTTCATCAAGGACAACCTCCTCGTCGCTCATATCTTCGTCATGTGTGTCGACTTCATAGGTGCTTAGAATCTCTGCATCTGTTTCTTTCATATCTTCTTCATCACTTTCTTCTAAAAGCTGACCTTCAATAAATTCTCTTATTCTAGGTGTGACTGCTTCTAAAATTGCTTTTTTAGCATTTTCTTCCGCAACTTCTTTCAACTTTTTAGCATCTGCAATTGCTTCTTCAAAAACTTTGCTCGACATAACGCCCTCTGTTTCCTTTACTATGTATTAAATATCACTGTAAAGATTAAATGTCCTCATTGGACAAACATTCTTTTATTAAATTTAGAGTTTTTTTAACTCTGTTCTGGTGTCTTAGAAAAGCCCGCTCCATGGGATCAGGCATATCTTGTAATCTATCTATTCCGTCGTCTTCTATATCTGTAAGTATTTTATGAGGCCTGGAAGTTCCATATTGAGTCCCACTAATTCTTCCTGGCTTGTTTCGAATATACGTTGCACTTCCTTGTGCACTGAGTGCGGGACCCTTAGTATTTCCTTTTGATCTGTACGTTAATCTAGGTGATAAGCCTTGTGGCACAGGATTTTTATGATCTCCTGCAAATTCTAGAATTCCGTTATTTCCAACCAGGGAGGCGTTATCTCTTCTAGAAGAATCAGTGCCTCCTAGATAGTTCATTCCCAATTTTTTTTCAATTTTTGATAAAACTTCATCACTCATTTCGTCGACATACATTTCTATATCTTTATCATCTTCTTCATCTTCATCGTATGCTGGGTGGTTTATATACAACGGTCGCGTTGTGCCGCGGCCGGATCCTTTTGATATAGTCCCATATCTGCCTGTGAGCGGGTCATATGGGGTCAGAAGAAAATTTGGCATTTTTACCCGTTAGATCCTTCGTATGATCGGCCGCTAATATAATTTCCAATTATTGTTTGTTCGCTTATGTTCTTAGATGACTCAACAGGTGATGCAGTTCCCCCAAGTCCCGAACCGAATTCAACATTACTTTCTTCGCTTGGCAAGTCGCCATTAAAAACAGGCTGATCAGTTGCGCTAATGCTCCCGGGCCCGGGTGATGTCAAGTTAGGTATATACGGTGATGCAGGAAGTCCGCCACCGCCAGTTTCAACCTGTGATATATCTGGCGCGCCGCTATAATCTCGATCAAAAGAATTCGTTCCGTGGCCACCGTTAACAACTCCGTCGAGTGCTAGATCTTGGTATGCTGCTCTTCGTTCTTCATCAGTGAGCTCTCCTCCATAAATTGGAGAAGCACTATAAATTGATTGCATATTCGCATCTTTTCTTGCGCCCTTTGCCTTGTTGGGTGCAACAACTGCCTGAACTACTATTTGTCTTTGTTCAGGCATCCTTAAAGCCTCTCAACAAGCTGTTTTTTAATTCTCTTTCTTGCTTTTAAAATTGCTTTAAGCTCTTGAAGCTTTTTATACTGTGCTTTTTTTAGCTTAACAAGATCTCTGACTTCTTTTAGTACTTTTGCTTTTTTAGAAACACTTCGAGTATTTTTAGAAGTTCTTGGAAGTCTTTCGTAAATTTTTTCTTTTTCAATCTTCGCTTTTTCTTCTCCTATAATACGTTTAAGTGTGTTAATATTTAACTTACTTACTCTTTTCATTTTTGTCTCCTAGGGTGTATTAAATAGGACTCAACTAAATACACAAATAATTATCTCGGAAAACAAAATTATTCAAGTTTTTTTATGCACCAAAGGCTAAAGTTGCCCACTTGCTTGCTTCTTCTTCTCCAAAGATTTCTTCAGGAGTAGAGTTTTCAACTACCATGGCTGCTTTATCAGCCGGTCTACCTTGATGTGACATTTTTCTTTTTTCTGCAGATGTCTGCGCTTGAAGTGTACTTCTTGCTGTGTCAGCAAGTAATTCATTAAGAATTGGATCAGATGTTAACTTTATATTTTTTGGTTCTTCCGGTTCCTGTGAATTAGATCCGTAAGATATTGAGTCAAGATGAGAAGATCGAACGGGCGAGGCGTTTTTACTTCTCGATCCCGACGATTTCATTCCTGATAAATTTCTATTTCTAAAAATTGACTCTCTCAATTTTTCAGTTTTTCTGTTGGCTGACCTTGATCTATTTGATGCTGAAGACGTTGCAATCCCTTCAGCAAGAATCTCTATAAGACACTCTTTAACAATAACTTTTAGGTCTGATTTTGTTAATTTGCTCATTTATTCTTCCCATAGTAATATTTCATTAAATATTCTATCAACCCGATCAGACTTGTTAAAAGTTTTTGAAAGATCGGCTCTTGAAACGCGTTTTCCTTCTCTTAAAACAAATGCGCCGGGTGTTGATGGCTCAGAAACCATATCAAAACAAATTAATTGAAAATCTTCTTGAACAACTTGAGTGTCTCCTTGTCGTTTTGTTGACCCAACGCCTCTAGATGATATTCCTAATGTTACACCGCTCTCAATTAAACTTTGAATAATTTTTCCGCTTGGAGTGTCTAGAATTTCAACAGATCCAAAAACTGTGTCCCCTTCCATTCTTGCTTCCTTAACAACGTGAGAAACATTTTTCAACTCAACTACAGACGTATCAGGGTGGTCGCATTCACCCATGGCTCTATTTTCCTGAATCAGCTTCTGATAATTAAGCATTTCTCTTTCTAAGATTGACTGTGGGTATATTCTCCCGTTCTGATTTAAAGTATTAGCTCTTTGTAATACACCTTTGAGTATTATTTTCCCACCATTCAATTCTCTAGATTCTTTAATCATATCTTTGGTTGCGTTAATAGGACACCATTCTGTAAGTAATTCTAGATTTTGACTCATTTTATTCACCCTTGATTTCTGTTATTAGCTTTGTTAAAGTTAAGAATTTAATAATTGATACATCTGAAATTTCAGATGGATTCAAAGAATCAATTTTTTCTAAAACTGGCCGAACTTTTTCTGAAATGTACTTGTTTTCATTTGTAGCTGAAAATTCATTAACTGTTTTAATAGCTGCTAACTTTCTTGATCTTAAAAATTTTGTTAATTTTCTATGGTCTTCTTGTCTAGATCCATAAATTGCATAATTTTTAATTATTTCTTTTTGCTCATTTGTTAATGTTCCGTACTTATTATTAATTTTTTCTGTCATTATCTTTACAACAAGCTTATTCGAATCAGATGCTTCTAAATTTTTTCTTTCTTCACTTAAGTTTATCTCATTTTTATCTTCAAGAAGCCACTCAATAGTCTTCTTTTCTATTTCAACTAACTTTCTTAAGTCTGACTTGTCACCTTTTTGCCATTCATTGATCAGATTCTGTATTGAGGCATACTGAGAATAGCTAGGTACAGTTCTATAATAAAAGTTTGGATCTTTTATTTTATAATTAATTGATCTTATAAGCGTTGATTTTTCTTTATTAAGCTTGTTCTTGTTAAATCTTCTAGAAGCTGCCTTGGCCTCTGTCAATATTGCAGCGGCAACTTCTGTATTTTTTACAGAACTTTTTGCTATTGCATTAAAAAGCCTAAATTCCTTAAATAGCTCTGTATTTTTATTGAAATGTTTTTCTAAAATTTTTGTTGAATTTTTAACGCCAGTCATATCACCTTCTATAAGACAGCTTGATATTTGTCTGAGCAAAAGTTCGTAAATAATTCCAACATTTCTTTTCTTATTGTGTTTAGACATTATCATCCTCTTCATCTGACGAATTATTCTCAGATATTAATACACTTTTATTAGCTGGTTTTCCGTGGGTGTTGTCAAATTTATTTAATGTTGATTGTAATCGATTAGTCATTGTAGCATTTTTTTTAATTTGCGTATCTAAGTATTCACTAATATCGAAATCTTCTTCTTGAAGAACTGATGAAATCCCGCTTAAAGTCCTTGGCGACTTAACAGTTTGTTTTAAGTCGCTCATATTTCTCCACAAACCATCAACAGAGTTTTGATTTCTAGTTCTCTGGTATGTGCTTGAATGATCATCAACAATAGAGTGCCTTGCTTTAGATCTCTTTCTTTTATACTTTTCCTGTGCTTCTTCTTGCCACTTTTCAAATTCTGTTAAATTTGAGTCTTCTTCACCTTCTTCATCGTCGTCACTATCTTCATTTAGTATGTTTGTATTGGTGTCTATAATATTTTGTGCTTTAATCGGTGCATTAGTGTCTGTCAAAGATAAGATGCTTTTTTCTGACATTTGATCAATGTCACCGATATCAGGGTCTTCTAAGTCAAGGCCTGGGATGGGTGCTGGAGTGGGTGAAGTACCAGTTTCGGGCCCTTCAGACGGGCCCATTTGAGTAGATTCAACTTCTAAATCACCAAGCTTGTCACTAATCAATCCTTTCTTTATCATGCTTATTTCTTCATCTGATAATCTCATAATATTTTTTTGAACCCATGCTCTGTCTATCAATCCTGGTGTTTGAAGCGCAGATCCTGCTACTTCAAATCTTGTTCTAAATAGTTCAAGTTTCTGTTGTTGAGCAATCGTAGATGGATTTGAGAGGTTTAAAGAAAAATCCAAGAGATCTTCATCTGTATACCCCTGACAGTATAAGTGAACAATTGCTATTTTGTTCATTTCAGACAAAATAGTTCTCTGAATTCTTGCAATTGTTCGGCTAAATCTTATGTCCTCTTGCGACAAAGTTGCTTTTGCGCCCAGACCTTCGTCATATCCAAGGTATGCCTTGGGGATTTTCAATGCAGAGAATAACTTCTTTTGAATGTATTCAACATCATCAGTTTCTCCTGCAACAGTTCCACCTGCTAGCGTTATGATGTCTGTTCCTGACTCGCTCCCCCGAACAGGGATGAAATAATCTTCGTCAACAGAGAGTGGGTTATATCTAAGATCAACTTTCCCTGTTGTTTTATCAACAACAGGCGACCTTTTTAGACTTGATTGCGCTTGTTCCATATAATTTGCAATATCTTCAGGAGGCACATTTCCAACATCAATTTTAAATACACGTCTTTCAGGTGCCCTGACTATCCTGTACACTAACATTGCGTCTTCTAATAGAATTAACTGTCGCCATATTCTTCTTGCTGGTTCGAGAACTGATGACCCATATGGGAGAAACGCGTCGTTCCCCAAGAGTCGCATATGTGATATTTGCCAATTTTCTAATACTTGATTACCTTGTGTGACCCATCTAAAACGAACAGCCATGGGGTCTTCTGTATCAAACCCTTCTTCTCTTTCTATTTCAGAAATTGGCAAGGGATAAGCATTTATAACTCCGTACTGCGGGTGCACATCATTAAACAGAAAGAAATCACCATACTTGACAAGATTTCTAACCCAAGCTGTCATATTGAACTCAACGTTCAACGTGTCATAGAAAAGCTCTGTTAAAATTTCTCTAATTTTTGAATTTTCAGAGTAAATATGCAATGTTTTGCCATTTTCGTCCGCTGCAACTGATTCCTCTGCGTATATGTCTAGTGCACTAGCTATCTCTGGCGTGTACTCCATCTCACTGAAATCTGAATATCTTGCCATCCTGTCGTAAGTGCCATAAGCACTCATTGCAGCAGAATAAACTTGTGACTGATTTTTTCTAAAAGTCTCAAACGCTGTTGATGTTTTACTATCTCTCTGTCTTAAGACATTTCTTTTAACAACTGGACCGCTTCTAAACAGCCTTGTTAATCTCCCAAATAAATTTTGATTTTCTGCCATAACTTTACTCTTTATTTAATTACCCAAAGCATATCATCATCAATAGTACTACGCTTTAAAGCTTTATTAATATCTGTTTTAACTATTTTCTTGTCGTGATTAGTACCGGATCTATACACAGGAATTGTATGCACATCTTTTAAAGCAGCCTCAGGTGTTTGATCATATATCTTCTTTTCAACTTTCATAGCAGATAACATTGCATCATTAAGTGCCTTTGAGTTTTTGCTGTGGTCTGAGCTAGCATCATAAAGCCAGGTGCCTATTGCAAGACTCATAACTAAATCGTCATTAAAACCTCGCTTTGCCTGCGCCTTTCCACCAGTCCATGTGAACACCTTTAATTCTTCATAAAATCTAGATGAGTAACTTGTAATTTGCTTATTTCTTAAAACTTCTTCAAGTTTAGCAAGAATTGTCCCCCTTGTCCTACCATTTGTATTAAATCCAGCAGCTTCTGGAGTTGAAGGGGGTATATAATTTCCAACGTACGCAGTATCAGACTTTCTTCTATAATACAGTCTTGGGTACTTAACTTCTAAAAGTTTTAGTATTGTAGCAAATCCGTAACTATTGTTTTCCGGGCACAGAAGTGCTTTATTATATTTTAGGCCGAATTCATTAAGAAGTTCAGCAAAAGTATCTGGGCGAATTTTCCCTTTATACTCAGCAACTATCTCACCTTCATCGACATCGATGACATGAAAAGTAGAGTAATCTTTCGCGTCACCTCTAGCAACATCAGCAGAAATTATATAACTGTGCTCTGACAGGGGGTATTTCCACACCCATACATTTTTATCATCCCCCAGCCTGTCAATCGGTGGTTTGACTGTTGTTCTCAACGATTCTAATGTTTCCGCACCTAAGAATGTTTCGCCACTTGTTGTAAAGTCACACAAGTATTCTTGCGCTATTTGACGCTTAGAAAGATTAGATGTTGTATTTTCAAACCACTCCTCACCTCTTTCAGGGTGCACATCCCAAGGAAGCTTTATTGGATTAAATTCATTTAATCCTGCTTCAGCCTGAGTGTATAGCTTATAATACTGCCCTCCTGCACCGTTTGGTGTTGATAGAATTATAACGCGACCTCCTGTTGAAATTGTTGGATAAATACCCGTCCATATTGTGTCAAAGTTTCTAACAAATGCAGCTTCATCTACGATAAGAAGAGAAAGTGCTTCTGAGCGGCCGGCGTCCTCGGAGGTGGGTATTGCTTTAATCTGTGAGCCGTGACTAAATTGTATTAGCTGCTTATTATTAGCAACAATTTCAGGTAGCATAAGCCACTTAGGTAGTGATCTTATCATTGTCTTAACTTTTGTAATAAAGTTTTGTGCGACACTTAGTTTTGTCGCAATAATTAAAATACTTTTTTCTCTTTTAAATATAGCCATCCAAACAGAATAAGCAGCAACAAGTGTTGACAATCCTAGCTGTCTAGACTTAAGAATTATATTAAATCTATTATCTAAAAATTCTTCAACACACTGATCTTGAAACTCATAAGTGTCAAATGGAATTAATCCTCTTACAGGGTGCTGTATTTTTAAATAATTTTTAAAAAAATAATTTGGATCTTTGCCACACTTTATAATTTCTTGAACTTGCTGTGATTTTTGTTTAACTTGTTTGGCCAATCACGATACCTCAAAATTATAAACTCGTCTAACTAGTGCTGTGCCTTTTGGTGAATACCCAGACAAAGAAATAAGCTCAACAGAGTGGTCGACTAATGACTTCTTTGTCTTTAAGGCACGCCCTGATTGGGCTTTGAAGTCTTTCTTGATTCTTTTCATTTCTTCATTACACGCTTTGTCCAGCTGATCTGCAGCCTTGTCAGACTCTTTTTGCATTTCGCTTCTGTTGAGAAGATTAACAACAACCATGCATGTTACTGTTAGTGTTCCTTCGCTTGTAATCTTAGGGATAATTTTAAAAGAACCTGCGACTGACGCGTCACGATATGTTGTATCTGTCACAGCGCTTAAAATATTGTACTCTTGAGTATTCATTTCATCTCCTTAGATGTTTTATTTGAGAGCATGCTTCTGCGTAGATAAATATACGCTTCCAAGACAGTTTTATTTGGTCGCCATCCTTCTTTCCAATCTTCTTTCCTAGCTTCAGCAAATTTCATAAAACATTCATCACAGCAGTTGTATTCTTTGTTCCTTGTAAAGTCATCAATTGTTTTTAGCGGAAATCTGCAAAGTTCACAAAAAAATACATCATTTTCATTCGAATCATCTAAAAAAATGACATTATGCTTGGTAGACATAAGAATCAACTCCATTTTTTGTAATTTCAATCGTGTTGTCAACAACATCTTTAATAGCATCTATGTGAGAGATGACAAGAATATTCTTAAAATACTTTTTAAGTGACTGCAGGAGTTTGCTGCATGCTT
>Ga0098061_1001795_pt1 | contig 10372 bp, 11 predicted proteins | sample 22_taG_FD_92579 | JGI IMG/M metagenome (GOLD analysis project Ga0098061, IMG submission 92579) | Marine viral communities from the Subarctic Pacific Ocean - 22_ETSP_OMZ_AT15343 metaG | ecosystem: Environmental > Aquatic > Marine > Oceanic | place: Subarctic Pacific Ocean | collected 2015-01-20 | reverse complement strand
TTGGATTGACGCTGGTTGGTCTGAACCATACATTGTCCTATCCTTAGTGATATGAAATTCAACACATTCTGCTCCAAAAGCTATAGAACCTACACATGCATCAAGACCATTATAATGATTAGAAAATCCAACTTTAGTGTGTGGATAAAGTCGTTTTAAAGTTTCAACATACTTCAAGTTTATTTCTTCAGCTTTTGTTGGATATGTACTAGTGCATGCTAATATATACTCTACATTATTTAATATTTCCATAGCTCGTTGAATTTCAACGTCATTACACATTCCTACTGACAAAATAACTGGTTTACCAGTATCATTTAATTTTTCAAGAAAACTTTTATCTGTTGCCATAGCTGATGCTATTTTGTGATATTTAACATCTAAATGTTCTTCAACTAAATCTAAACTCTTTTTATCCCAACAAGAAACTATAAAGTCTAAACCCAATTCGTGTGTATAAGCTTGTAGTTCTTTATATTGTTCTATACTAAACTCAATACCTTCTTTTTGTTCTCTCGTAGTTGTACCAAAAGGTGATTCTCTTGGTGTATCTAACTCTTCTTGAGTATAAACTGATTCAATGTCTCGTTTTTGGAATTTAACAGCATCACAATCACACGTAGTTGCAGTTAGTATTAACTCTTTAGCTAACTCCATATCTCCATTGTGATTTATTCCTATTTCTGCTATAACGTATGTGCTCATTTTAAAACCCTTCATTTATTCATTAATACATATCTATTACATTATCAATAACTTAAACTTTTTTTCAAGATATCAATCTTACTTTTTGCTTTATTCAAATCTCTGTAATTACATTTAAACTGCATCATTTTCGGTTGTACCATTTCAGCATTAGGACACTCATCTTTTATATAATTATACTTTAACATAACTGGTTCTTCGTATGGTATTGATAAACCACCATAAAAACCATCACCACCATTTCTTTTAACTGTATCATACATTTTAAACCAATCTTTACCCTCATATTTAACAGTATATGTCCAATATGTATTTACGTGACCATCTAAAACTTTTTGAGGTTTAATAAAATAACAATCTTCAAAAACTTCATCATACATTTTTGCTATTTCTTTACGTCTATTGACCAAAAACTCAACCCTCTCTAATTGTCCAAGTCCAACCGCTGCAGTAAGTTCATTCATTCTATAATTATAACCTAAAGTATCGTGTCTTTTATAATATGGATTTTGAAAATCTTTTGGTAGTAATTGTCTTAAACTTTGTCCAGCTTGTAAAGTTTTATATCCAAGACCACCATGTTTTCTGATAATTGTACCATATTTTTTATTATCTGTCGTGACCATTCCACCCTCACCGGTTGAGATGTGTTTTTTATTTTCAAAACTCCAACTTGCCATATCACCAAATGTACCAACTAATTTATCATCTATATAACCAAGAACACATTGAGCTGAATCTTCTATAACTGGTATATTGTATTTCTTAGCTATCTTCATTATCTGTACCATATCTGATGGATTACCGTGCATATGAACAACTTGTATAGCTTTTGTTTTAGTAGTTATTTTTTTCTCTAAATCTTTAGGACACATATTAAAAGTATCAGGGTCAATATCAACATAAACAGGTACAGCTCCCATATAAAGAGTAACAAAGGAATTCATAATAACAGTATGTGCGGGTGATATTACTTCATCACCAGGTTCTATTCCTAAAGCTACCAAACAACTATGTAATGTGGATGTTCCAGAATTATGTGCTATAGCATATTTACTTTGAAATACTTCACCAAATTTCTTTTCAAATCTATTAACATATGGATTAGTTTTTCTATCCATATTTTCAGAATCTAAAACTTCTAAAATATAATCTAATTCATTTCCATTATATTTTCCATATGGATTATCTTTTATATTATTCATCTTATAATCCTTGATTAACTTTCCAATCATTTTCTCTAAAATAGTTTATATCTATTACAGATTTATTATTATCTATGTAAGCCAAAACATCATTTAAAGTAAAATCATCATTTATATTTTCAATTATAGTTTTAAAAAAATCAAAATCTTCTTGATAATCTAACGTCATTCTAATATTTTTCTTTTTAAGAATATCAGGAACGTTTATTAACTTACTAACTTTTAGTTTAGTATCTTTAAGATACCCAATAACTTCGTGTGGTTCAACAACTTTATTTTTTGCTAAATCAAGAATAGTTTTCACAGTAGTGGTTTTAAATCCATAGGTATCATTATATAAACCTTGACCATTAATAACATCTCCATTTTCAGCTTGTTCAAAACACATATCAGATAATTTAGAATCATAAAATAAATCATCACCATCTACTGTCACAAAATAATCAATGTTAAATTTTTTAGCAGCTGAATACCATCTTTTAAATTTATCGTGTTCATCGCCGTAATAAAATTTTATCTTGTTGACCTCAGCTACTGCACCAAGTATCACATCCTCAGCTTTTTTGGTCGTACATAAAACAATCTCATCAGCGTGTTTTGATTTTTTAACACTATCTATCACATACTCGATAGTATGTTTGTTTTTAATTTTTAACATTGATTTGTTTGGTAGTCGAGTTGAACCAGTTCTAACTGATATAAAGATAGCTTTTAACATAAAATAACTCCCTCTCTATCAATCATTTCCCAACCAGCTTTAGTTTTATATCCAACATCTTCACCAATCTTTTTATGTATCTTAACTTTTCCTTCTTTTATTTTTTCGTCTATTGACATTCTAATATTTCTATTATTAGGATTACCATAGTCATCCATTATAATAATTGGATTGTCAAAATAATCTAAAGTTTTTTGTATATCTATAGCTACTTGTGGATAGTCGTGACTAGCGTCTACGAAAACAACTTGAGCTTCTGGAAATTTCCACTCATCTTTCACAACATCCATTACTGTAACTTCAACATTATCACAACCTTTACACTTCTTTTTAATTCTATCAACATTTTCTTGAGCCCAATCATACGCATAAACTTTTTTAAAAACACTACTAAATATTTTTGTTGTATCACCGTGACATGCTCCACATTCTACTACAGACATATCTTTGTATTTATCATCACTAAAAAATTCTATTAAATCTTTTTTAAATTTTCTTGATGTAGCGTTTTTAAACGTATCTTTATGATTGACAGAATTTAATAAAAACTCAGTATCATCAAGAGTATAATTATCTTTAACAAGTTCCCAAGTCTGACTCATTAGGGAAGTTCTTTGGTCTTTTGGTATACCATTAAACATCCAATTATTAGCATATTTTATAAAAAATGGTGTTTTATCTTCATCTAATTGCCAGTTATGTGATAACATTTCTTTTCTATGTAAATGTGAACACATCCACAACGCTTGTGGTAAAAATTTTAAATCAACATTATTTTTTTGTACCCAATAGTTAATTGGTGTTTGGTCATTACCTTTGCGAACAACTACATCTTGTAAATTTATAAAACCTTCTCTATTTTCTATATAAAATTTTTTCAAACTCTGAAGTAAATCTCTATGTGTTTCATTAAATACCATAAATCCAGACCTAAAATATTTAGTTGAGTCTAATTCAAACCCATCAAAAAAATCTTTATAACCAAGAATACTATCACGAGTCCAACTCATATTATCAATATCTCTCGTTACTGTAAATTTCCTATCTGTTAATTCAAAAAAATTAGGACAATCCCATTTAACCATAACAGTACTATCTACTAATGCAATCTGATCGTAATCAATACCTCTACGTTCTAACTCATCAAAAACAAATATAGCTTTCTGCCAATTAATTCTATACTCGTGTAAATCTTGTTCAACTGGTTTTTCAAATGGAACAAATAAGACATCATTTTTTTTACACCAAAACTCCCAAGTTTTTCTTGAATATTCAAAGTAGTCAAAGTTACCATACTTATCATTATGGTCTTTGTTTTTTACCGCGGGCCACCAAATCACATTTTTCTTCAATTTAAAATCACCCCTTGTTTAAGATAATGATAGCTATCATTTTCACAATCATAATTATTAACTAATAACGTACCATCAACTAACTTCAATATAAATTTAAAAGTATCATGCTGATCCACAAATTTTATTATTTCTCCAACTTCATAATCACTAAAATCTAATTGATTATCAAAAGGAACAGCATTCCATATTGTAACTTTTATACCATCACACATAAGAAACGCACCTGGAAAAGGTTTACTCACACCTCTGATTAAATTGTATATCTCTCTAACACCCAAACTTAAATCTATTTTTCCATCTTTAGGTGACCTCTTAGGAAAAAAAGTTTCCTCAATATTATCTTTCTGTGGAAATAATTTTATGTTGTCATTTTTATAATCATTAATTAATTTACCAACTTCATTTTCGGTAACAATTAAATCTTTTGCTTTAATTGACTCTATGGTATCCCAATCATTTATTTCAAACTTCGTTGTGGAATAAATCAAACCACTATCAGCTTTAGCAACATACTTAAAAAAATTAAAATACACTTGTCTAAAATCTCGAATGATTGACCAATTAAGTGGTGACCTACCTTTACCATAAGGTAAACCTAAAGGACTAGCGTGTGTTCCAAAAACTCCGTGTTTAAATTCATTTAATATAGATTGTGGTATTATTCTTTGCCAACCATAACTTATACCAATATCAAATTCATTATTTTGAAAAAATTCTACACAAGATTTTAAAGTATAATCTTCAGTAGAGTAACACTCAATATTATTAGATTTGGCCATACCAATCACATCACCTTTACCTGAAATATTGTAAGAATTTATATTGTTTACTGTGACAACCAAATCTATATCATTTTTGAATTTGTTTATAATATATGCTGTTGATTGTTTAGTTCCAAATACTACTACTTTATACTTCAAGATAATAACTCCTGTGGAAACGTGTTAGTTTCTGTATTCATAGAATTTACTAATTCATCATTTCGTTCTCTAATTAATGAAACAAAATTACCATAATTATCTCCACCATTTTTTGACCACGAGAATGGATGAGTTAATAATTGTAATTTATTAATTTTTGAAAAATCAAAATCTAATGGATATCCATATTTCCATTTATGATTTGAATCAGCTAAATATAATATTTCTAAACTTTCTGGTCTCTCTTCGAAGAAATGAAAAAACTTTTTATCGTAACAATTAATTTTATTTTCTAGTTCAACGTAACAATTTAAATATTCTTTTTTTGGTCTATGAAACGCAAATCTATCTATTTCAAACCCATAAGAATCCTCAAGAATATTTATATCCCTCATAATATAGTCTTTTAAGGTGTCTAATTTCATCGAAGATGGTGGGTTCTGGTGTAAACCTATATGATGACCTAACTCTCTAATCTTTGAAATTGAATTTATATTTTTTTCAGATAACGCGTTATAAGTATTATTTCTAACTTGGACAGTATAAGTTGAAGTTACACCCAATTCATTTTCAATTTTAGCTAATTTATACGCCCTATCTATTGAAAATTCTATGTCGTGTCGTAATATACAAAACTTTTTTGTATTATCTTTAATATCCGTATAATCAACTATAGGTAGATTTCTTTGAATTATATTGATTAAATTTCTAAACTCATTATAACTAAACATATCACATAACCTTTTACTTATTTTTTAAAATAAAAAAGTTTACGACCTTCCCAACGAGAACCAGGTGGGTCTGTAACTTCTTCTACAAATTCAAAATTTGGTCTTAAAAAATAATCACAGTATTTTATTTCTATCTCTCTATGAGTATCGTGTATAAATATATCAATGTGTTCTGAATTTTTAGCTAAATTATATGCTTCATAAATACTCTTCATCCTACAAGGATATTTATAATCCCACGCCGCTGGGCCATCTACTATGATTACATCCCATTTTGTATCTCTAACCTCATCTGGTAAATCTACGGAAAGACAATCGTGATTACCTGAATCATAATCCTTTAATAACTCATCAGCTTCATATCCATTATTAGTATATTGTATTTCATATACATTAAGGTGTGGTGATTCTTCAGTAACTTTTTTAAACCATTCATCGTGATTTTCTAAATAAACTGTTTTACCACCCTCATTAGTCTCATACCATAAGTCTGAATCACTACCTACACCAAAAACTAAAACATTTGAACCTTGTTTTTCTTTTATACATTTATATATAGATTTATATTGGTCAAAACACATACCATCACAAATATCAACTACTGATTGAATTTTATCAACTTCTTCAAGTGATATATCTGTTATACTTTGTTCTGCATTCTCAACTGACATAGATGGTAAATTTCTAAAAATATCATAAAGATGTAATGCTAAATTTTCGTGAGAATATTGTTCTGTAAATCGTTTTCTCATATTCTCAACCAAATGTGGTTGTAATTCTTTATAATTGGACAAAACATGATCTATTTTTTCTTCTACATCAGACCAATCATATTTACAAGAAATATAAGTTTCACCATTTTCATATACAAATGGTTTAGAATATATGTAATCCACATCTGGTTTAATTAAAACAGAACCAAATCCTGCAGATTCAATGTCTCTTACGGCCATTTCACCATAACCTATTGGAGCCATAACTATTTTAGAATCATGCATATTCTGATAAAATTCTTGTTGAGGTATACGAATACCGGCTTCTCGTCTAATCACATTATAATCTGTCTTTTCTAATTTCTCTAATAATATTCTACGGTGGTCATCATAAGGTATATTTGTTTGAATATCGTGTTCAAAATTTTCAATATCACCCCAACTAAACATACAAGAAATATCATATTTTTTATTAGAATCATAATTCATCCATTGTGGTTTTATAGTTCCTAACCAATTACAACCAGTCAATTTCATTTTTGGTTTCAATTCATCTATGTCTGGAACTGAATAATCACCTTCTCCCCAATATATTCTACCATTAACCCAACCTTTTTTATACAAATCAAAATCTTTTAAATAAGAATTTTTTAAGAACAATAACGCATTTGATTCTCTAAATACATCTATAGTACCAACTAATGATGTTGCGTCTTGACCATCTACAATCATATAATCACCACCCAATTTGGATAAAAATTCCAAACCTTTATCAATTGATTCTTGTAATGATTTTTTCTTGTCTATTATACTAGCTTGTCCAACCCATGCATAATCATAATCGTCTGACGTAGTAAATTCAATTCCAACTTCTCTTAGTGTATCTTTAGCAAATAAAAATGGACGAAAAGTGGTTTCATTTCTATGAATTTCGTGTTCTAATAATTTTATTTTTATCATATTGTACTGTATAACTCGTTTTGTTTTCTTTGTTTATCTAATGTTTTTGGATGATATAAAGATAATTCTTCGTGTGGTGGTAAATGAGCATATGTTTTAGCACCATCTATTCTTTCGTGAACCTTATTCATCCATCTAATATCTTTATTTCTTCTAAACACTCTACTTTGATAATCTGGATAGTTTACCCAACCTTTTTCTGATACTCTCCATCTCCATTTATTCGACCATTCATCAGTAAGTCCTTCAACAGTATTCACTCTTGGTATCCATACTAAATCTACATCATTCATTTCTACTATTTGTTTAATTTGAGAAAGTAATGTTTCGTGTGGATATTCATCTGCATCAAAATGAAATATGTAATCACCAATACAATTTTCTATTACTGAATTTTTATGTTCAGCAAAATTACCATCCCATTTTCTTTGATAAATTTTTATAGTTTTTGAATGACCATATTGTTGAGCCCAAGACTGTAATACAAATTGTGTTTCATCATTTGAAAAATCATCACAAATAACAATCTCATCCTCTTCGTCTGTTTTATGAATGAGAATTTCTAATAACTTGTTGAGTTCATCGGCCTCATTATGAACTGTAATACCATAACTAATTTTCAACTAACACCTCTACTAACTGTTTTGGTAAAATTATTGGTTCTAGAAATACTGCGGATTTTTTAGCTTCCCTATAATCATATGTTCTATATATAGCATACTTATTTATATACTGTTTTAATTTATTGTAAACATCTTTTCTAACACCACGAGGGCCTGTTTCTGGGAAATTTATTCTATAAATTCCATTATCACCATCAACTAATTGTATATCACCAAACCTCTCTAATAATTGTACAACCATTGGTTTATTTTTAATTTTCGGTATGTTACCACGACTCTCTAACTTTAAACCTATTAAATGAAAAGTTTTAGTTTTATCTTTTCGTGTATAAAACATTTTAGGATTCAATACAAGTAAAGTAGTTAATGTACCAGTTGCTTTTTTTCCTTTATATCTAAATGAAATAATATCACCAGCTTTTACCTTCGTCCAAGTATATACTGTTTTAGGCATTTTACATTATGTCCTTAGTTATTCCCATTTCTTTACACGCTTGTAAAAATTCATTTTGTTTAAAAATCTTAGCATTTTCAATATCAAGTCTCTTATCATAATTATCATATTGTTCTCTCAAATCTTCAGGTATTTCAACAACTTTTGCATATTTCCAAACATATTTATATCTCTTGTTATCTTTCTCACCTTCAGGAAAAATCATACCTAATTCACCCATATTAATTATAGCTGGAAACCAAATAATTCCACGTACTTTATCCTCATATTTATTATCTTGTATTAACTGAGGTGATTGTTTTAAATTATCAATAAGTTTCAAACTACCAACTTCATAACGAGAATCACTCATATATCCACAACTAAAACATAAATAAGAACTAAATGTTTCTTGTACATCCTCAAAACATTTATCAACATCATTACATACTGGACAATCTATTACTTTTTCCATATTATACCTTTTTAAGTTTTGGTAATTTTATTTTTGGTTGTTCAGTTGAACCTACTTTTTTCAATTTGGGTAAATTCAACTTTACTTCTTTAGGAAATTCAGGTACATATTTATCTAAAATCTTTCCAAGTTCTTTTGTCATTGCATCTAATGAAAATTTAGACTTATTGACCATTCCTAATTTTTTCGCATTAAGTGTATATTTTCTATAATTTTTATACACATCTTTCATAATTGCAGAAGCTCGTTGGTAATTAACAGTAAACCATTGTGAACCTTCTACTAACATATCATCTGGAACTGAACCACCTTCTACTTTTGTTAATTGACCATCTAATAATATAGCTAGATTCTTTGGTAAAAAGTCCAAATGGCCACTCCAATTCGAAGTAATAATTGGTTTTTGTGATATTGAAGCTTCAAGTAATGGTCTACCAAATCCTTCACCATGTGTTAAGTTAACGTGAGCCTTTACCTTTGGATGATTATACAATTCATTCATTTCTTCATCAGTAAAATCACCGTGTAATAAATAAATGTTGGGTAAATTACCACTTACTTGTTCTTTTAGTTTATTTAACTTTTTTAAAAGTTCTTCTCTATCTAAAATTGAAAAAGTAGCTCCACTTGTTTTCATTATTAAACCTGGTTTCTTTTTCATATTTTTAAAAGTTTCTAAAAATACTTTAACTAACATACCAGCATCTTTTCTATCTTTACCTAATTCACCTTGTAACCAATGACCAACATATAAAAAATTGAAAGTATCATCAACTTTTTTCATTTCATCTTTTAATTCTTTTGAAAAGTTTACTGTTTTTTTATATATGTTAGTATCAGTTCCTTCAAATAAAACTTCTATTGGTTTTTCATTTTTAAGTTGACCCTTTTTTTGTTGGGTTTTATCATCCATTATATCAAAACCAATACTATTCATTGTGTCTCTTACAAAAGTTGATGGTACAACATTCATATTCATTCTATTCATACCCTCAATCCATTGTGCTGGACACGCTGTCATTTCTAATCCAGCTGTAATTCCGATATTATATTTACCCATAGGTGAAAACTCATTAGGTATTACTATATGAATGTGTAAATCTGGTTGCCTTTCCATTTGTGGTGACTCTAACATTCTATCAATAATAACCTTATCGTTTGGGTCATCTACGCTTAACGCGTTCATTGATGTAGCTCCCCATCGAACATTCCAAATTTTTACATCATATCTATCTAGCTTAATTAATGCTCTACATATATCTCTGCTATGTGCACCATATCCACTTCGTGTTGCAACTGGTGCTGTAACTAAACATATTGGTTTATCACTCATATTACTCCCTACTTTTTAAATGGTGATTCTAAGAATTTCTTAAAACCATCACTCATTTTTCTCTCCTTCGAGCATTGCGACGATTTGGTTTTTTATACCCACGTTTCTTTACTCTTCTATCTGATTCAAAACGCCTCTCGCCCAAAATATTTTTCATAATTTTTTTAATTATATTCATTTTACACTCCATATTTTTTTACC
>Ga0098061_1001794_pt1 | contig 10374 bp, 13 predicted proteins | sample 22_taG_FD_92579 | JGI IMG/M metagenome (GOLD analysis project Ga0098061, IMG submission 92579) | Marine viral communities from the Subarctic Pacific Ocean - 22_ETSP_OMZ_AT15343 metaG | ecosystem: Environmental > Aquatic > Marine > Oceanic | place: Subarctic Pacific Ocean | collected 2015-01-20 | reverse complement strand
CTCCAGAGAATCAAGAAATTGTTGCTAAATATAAAATGTGTGAATATTATAAAAAATATAAAGATTGGTGGTTAGTAGCTGTAGCTTGGTATTCTGGCGGCGGAAGGGTTCCCGAGTTGCGTCGAGCGAGAGCAAGCTCAAGGCTTTCTAGATATAGGCATAGAATAACTTCTGGCGGAACAAATACTTATCCTGGAATAGCAAGTTACGCGGACAAAGTTATAGAGCGTTATAATGAACGCTTGGGCGAATCAGTTGAGACATCTGTTGCATCTTATGATAGTGATCTGGAGCAAAAAGGAACATTGATCTTAGGCGATAGCCAAGCCGTTGGAAATTTTGGAAGACACCTGGGAAGAGCGGTTCCAAATTTGATAGAAAATATATCTGGAGTAGGATGGACGGCCAATGATATACCCAAGGGCAGGATTGATCAGGCGTTGTCAACATCTAATCCAGAGCTTGTAGTGATAGCCCTTGGTGGTAACGGATCGGACGGCGGAGAGTCAGAGCTAGTTGACAGACTTGTGGCACCAGGCAGAAAGATTGTTTGGGTTGGAGCGTTTCCGCCAACTTCCCCAAATAGATTTCCGCAAGAAAGCCATTGGAGGACAGACCTATATACGCCAGAGGGAGTTGCGAGGGCCAGAGCCAATAGAAACGGAACTAATGGTACCATAAAGTCGTCCGTAGGGGATCGGGTTAACTTTATAAATCCATATGATTATATGACAGATTCCGATGGAGTTCCTGGGTACAGATGCATCGGCCAGTGTGACGGGATCCACTTGCCGTCCAGTGTTGCAAGAAGCTTTACAAGCCAAATATCATCGGAATTTGCATAATGAGCCATATAAGCAATAAGCTTTTTAGATTATATTCTTTTTTAAAGGGAAATCATTTCTACGAAGATGCAAATAGGGTTGGTTCATTATTTTCTTTCTCAGGAGCAGAAGGTACTTTCACTGATGGGGCAGATACGACTTGGTCATATGGTCCGAAAGACTCCTCTTCTGAGTCAAGCCCTGAGTCGACTATGGCCGTCAGGCCCCAGCAGGCCTGGCCGGATGAGATAAACGAGTTTGGTGAGCGTAAGGGTATTGTTGGGCCGAGCACATATAATCATCATGGACTAGTCGAGATAGGCGCTTATCCAATAAGCTACATAGGGGGAAGGTCTATAAGAAATATGCCGGGCAAAGAGGCGAAAAAGAAAGGGTTGATTAGATCTGTAAATGGTGATATATATGAGGTTATGTATAATGGCAAAAAATCTATTGCAAAAATATTAAACCCTAGAGATTTAGAGCCGGAAAAGTGGCAAAGGATTGCAGATTCCGATTTAGAGCAAGATGTTAAAAGGCATCTTCCAGAAATAAGGGGTACGCTTAAAATGCCTCAGTTTCAGGGAATGGGAGAATCAGGTATAGTTATTATAATGGAAAAGCTAGGGCCCTTAAGGGGTTTGAGGAAGTTTTTTGAGAAAGGTAAGGATAAAAGTGGACGTGACACAAGGGATATGTTGAAAGAAGAAGGGTTTGTTCATAAAGCTATTTCTTCTTCTGCTAGCAATGCATTGCTTTCAGTTTCAGATATATCAGAATTTAACACCTTGAGTGGGGACCAGTATGATTTGGTGTCAAAGTACCTAAACGCCCTGTCAAGCTCTATAAATATTATAATAAATAATGTGGTTTCAGATGTTTTAAAAGAAAATATATCTTTTGCCTCTGGGAACTGGATATATTTTCCAGAAAATGGCGGATTACCCACCACTATTCAGGCGTTAGTAGGGGAGTATGTTAGGAGGAATATTGCCACCGATCCGTTAGAGGACTTTAGTGTGGTAGGTGATATTGTAGACATTATAATAGATGAGTTTTCTGATAAATTTTTTAATGAAATGAAGAGGTTATTTGTTCCTACGGCCAGGGCTGTGGCCAAATACCATCATTCCACCCCTCTTGTGGAGAGGAAGGATCCAGAGGAAGAGCCATATATTGAGAATAAAGAGAGATATATGTATGCCGAAGAGTATTTGCCTGAAACTAAATCTCTTTTTTCTGCACTACATGCTCTGAAAGAGAATAATATTTTATGGTTCGATATTCATGCAAATAACATTATGCAAAGAATAGAGAATAATAGCCATGGAAGCCCCGGGGACCTAGTTTTGATAGACGTTGCTCTTTATGGTACGGAAGAGGAAATAAGTCGGTACGAGTAAGTGCATGTGATGAGATTAAGTTTGTTGTAAAATAAAACTTATATAAATACCCATTTTCAAAATAAAAAACAAGTAATATTTTTATATAGTGTGTTGGAGCAGTTAATACTATAGGTTTGAAAAATGGGAGTGTGAGTTCTAGTGAAAAACATCTTGTCGGTACTGGCCTGTACGACATTTTTGTTAATTGGATGTCAAAATGACGTTTCTATTGTAGACAGAAAAGAGACAAGAGTTGTTGTAGACTCGTTTATCCAGGCTGATAAGGTAGATAAGCTAGATGTTTTAGTGGTTGTTGACACTTCCGGGTCAATGAGTGATAATTTTGATGATGTAGGCTCAGGCATGGAAATGCTTAGAGTTGATATAGAAAATTTAACATTAGATTATCAATTTGGCTTTATAACAACTGATCCAAATAATTTATCATATATTGGACCATATGATTCTACATCATCATCTATAGATATACTGTTAGCACCAAACCTTCTGAACTCTGCAGGCAGAGAGGAGGGGTTTGCCGCTACATATGCATTTTTAAACTCTGAAGAGTATATGGGCTTCTCCAGGAGTGAGGCAGATTTTCTTTTGTTTATTATTTCTGATGAAGATGAGCAAAGCTCTATTGACGCTCCGCTGTTTCAGGAGTGGTTAGTGGACGAGTTTACAGATGTAAGGCATGATATTGTTACTGTAACACAGCTTGAGGACAGTCAGTGTGGATACACCTATGATGTAGGCTACAAATACATAGAGCTATCTGGCCTATACAATAAGTCCGCAATGGATATCTGCGATGAAAATTGGTCTGTATGGTTATCTGAGTCATCATTTATTACTCAGCAAAGAGATTATATAGAGTTGAGCGAAGGTGATCCAATTTTAGATTCAATAGTTGTATATGTTGACAATGAAGTTGAAAATGATTGGGAATATCTTGAGGAGGCCAATGCGGTTGTTCTCGGCTTTATACCGGATTATGGCTCGCTTGTTGAAGTTGGCTATAATGTATATGCACACATAGAATAAGAGGAGAGTATGTTTCGTTATATTGTTTCAACATTTTTAATATTATTTGCCTTCGGTTGTAGTGATTATAACCTCAGCACAATACCAGTATTAGACCCAGAAATAGAGGTGACTCCAGGGTCTCATGACTTCGGCGCATTAAATGCAGACGGAGAGATGGGCGAGTTGTCAATATATATACGTAACATTGGGAATGATGTATTAGATCTTCATGATGCATATTTAAATATTGATGATTCCTCCTTTACGCTTAGTAATCTGCAAACTTACTCTTTAGACCCGCAGGAGTCAACGGAGCTTGTAGTATCTTATGATCCCGATACGTATGAAATTAATTCAGATATTGTAAGTATATTTTCAAATGACGAAGACGAAGGGGAGGTTCAGGTTCCCATTGGTGGCTCTGGTGATGCCCCGGTCATAAATATAACGCCATCATCTTTTGACTTTGGGACTGTTTATCTTGGGTGCGAGGAAGACCTTGAGGTTATGGTTAGCAACATAGGGAATGTTGATTTAATAATTGATGATTTAGAGTATTTTGCATCTGTCCCTGTTGATTTTTCTCTAAGCGAATATGAGACTACGTACGGCCCATTGCCATGGTCTATAGCTCCGGGTTATGCCATGGTGTTTGGAGTAGGATATACGCCATTAGATTTGCAAGACGACAGCGCATACCTTGAGGTTACGTCCAACGACCCTGTAAGGCCGGTTGTTACATCTGTCCATGATGCTATGGGTGATTACGAAGATGTTGTGGCAGATTCGTTTGAGCAGCAGGGCGATGCAACATCAGACATACTGTTTGTTATAGACAACTCTGGATCTATGTATAGAAACCAGACTAATTTGGCAAATAATTTTGATTCTTTTATAAATGTATTTTCATCATCTGGTGTTGATTTTCAAATTGGCTTTATCACTACAGATGATCCCAGCCTAGTTGATGGCAAAATTATAGATTCCACTACTGCAGATCCAATAACAGAGGTTAATGATATTATTGATACCATAGGAACGCACGGAAGCCCTTACGAAAAAGGGCTGGAGATGTCATATTTGGCGACAGACACCGGAGGTGATGCTTCGCCTGGCAGTGTGTTTTTGCGGGATACTGCTAGATTGGTTATTATCTATGTATCGGATGAGCCAGATTGGTCAAGCACTACATACTCTCCAACAAATGTAGCTGCTCAGCTCAGGTCTCTGAAGACCTCTTCTGCCATGGTAGTTGCTCATGCGGTTGCTGGAGATCATCCTAGTGGGTGTAATTCTGGCGGAACGTATGCAACGTTTGGTGATGGATACTATGATGTTGTAAACGATTTAGGCGGATCATTTATGTCGATATGTGCTACAGACTGGGGCAATCAAATGGATACACTGGCGAGAGAGTCTATGGCGTCTATAGTATTTCATCTTTCTGAGAATCCAATAGAGGAAACTATAGAGGTAGAGGTAGATGGCGCACCAGTTACGGCGTGGACATATGATGTCTCGATTAATTCAGTTATATTTGATACAGCGCCTGCAGAAGGTAGTACGGTTGATATAGAATATGCTATATGGTCTGACTGCAGTACACAATAAGAGAGGAAGGATGTTTAAGAAAGTATTAGCTATTATATTGTTGGCTGCGGCCGTTGGGTGCTCTGCATGTACTCCAGATCTTGGGTCATCAGATGATACAAGTGATGTTACAGAGGGGGTTCCATGGGATACATGTTCTCAGAATATTGGAGATCATCCATGCGACCTTACTTTGGTGGATCAGAATGGAGATGAGTTTTCTTTATATGATTTATATGGAACTCCGGTTATTATAGATTTTAGCGTTATGTGGTGTGCTCCGTGCAGGGCTGCGGCGTCAGAGGTTCAGGCTGTTCAAGATAAATATTCATCTTATGGCCTGACATACGTTACGGTTTTAATGGAAACATCTTCAGGGGAGCCTCCATCTTCTAATGATTGCAGCGAATGGGCAACAACTTATGACATTACTAGCGCCCCTGTTCTTGCTGGGGACAGGTCTATGATAGATACAACGTCGGTTAACGGGTGGGAGATAACATCTTGGCCAACGTTTTTCTTTATTACTGATGATATGATTATACATACAAAACTTAAGGGGTATAGTGCTTCTTATATAGAAACCTTGACAGAGGAAACTGTGGGAGAATAGGTGATTAATGTTAGTAGGGCCTTCTTATTTATAACAATTATTTTTATATACGGATGTTCTAATCCGTTTTCTATTCCAGATGAGCCGGAGTCTGATTTTGAGTTATCATGCTTAAGGTGGGGCCAGACAATAACTATGTGCGAAGGGTATGTTGAGACTGAGCCGGTATCTGGATATATGAAGATTTATAATTATGAAGATGATCTGTACTATGGAACAACTCTTTACTTGTGCGGAGCAGATTTAGATCTTAATACTGGAAATCCAATATCAGACGCAGTAGTCGGTGGCGAAACAGAGGATGAGCTTCTATGTGTCAGCAGCGATGAAGATGAGCTAGAATGGTCCTGGGAGGACGACACCATATTCGCGGCATGGAATAACATGGAACTAGAGGCATATGTGCCGGAGTGTTATTATGATCAAGAGCGTTGCGCAATAAGGGGGTATGGATATATATCTGTTTATTAAAAGTTTACATTATTATTGATGTATACTAATTTTGGGATATAGTTACGTCGCAGTCTCGTTAAGTTTTTAATTATTAAATATATAAGTTAGGGAAGTGTAATGAAAACTTGCAGAGAAAATTTAAATAAATTAAAAAATTTATGCGGCCAGTTGGCTGACCGCGATGAGCAATTAAAGATTAACGCCTCGACTCTTTGGGTAATTTTAGAGAAAATAGAGGACGTAAAAGATATTCTTTCTGACATTGAAGTAGTTAGCGCCTTTAACAAAGATGGTATGGATATCGCTATTGAGACTTTGTCCGAGGTATCAGGCCTGGTCCGAGACCGTGGCTGCAAAAGGGTTGAGGATAGTGAGTAGTAATGGCCAAAATGGATGGAATGAATACTCTAAGCTTGTGCTCAAGGAGATAGAGTCGCTTGCTGATGGTATTGACAGTATCAATACACAAATTCAAGATATAAAAGAAGATATAACTAAGATAAAGGTCCGCGAAGATAGAATTGGCGAAATAAAAGTATGGAAGGAGAAGATAGATGATGTATGCTCTCCTTCTCAATTAAAAGAATTATCTGAACAAGTTTCGGATCTAAGCCAGTTCAAGACTAGAGCGATAACTATATTTGCAGTTGTACAGTTCCTCATGGCGGCAGTCATGTGGGCAACTAAGATGTTTGAAGCGGGATAGGCTATTTTTGTATTGCGTATAATAAAAGATTTTTTTGCCTTACGATTAGGCACATTATCAGATTATATTTTAGCAATAGCCGGAACCCTTTGTGTCGCAATATTCGCCGGGATGATGTCTCACAAGCTCTTAGAGATGTATCCTCAGCATGACCCGAAGAACCTTAGAGCCATAAACGATACCCTGGCAAGGTCTGATGGGTCAGAGTATATATATTTTGTTATATTTTTATGCATTACAGTTCCGATAATTGAAGAGCTAATGTTTAGAGGTGTTTTGTGGAAGATGGTGGAGTTTACTTTTTCTCCTATAATCGCATTGATATCAGTTTCGATATTATTTGCCTTGGCACATGGGGACTTGCTTCATATAATAGGGGTTTTTCCCATAGGGTTGTGGATAGGGTGGCTAAGATATAGATCTAATTCTATATTTCCATCTATTTTGGCGCACATGACGAACAATACGCTTGCTACCCTGGCTATTATATCAGCTAATATTGGGGGATAAAGTACAATGAACAAAAAGAACAAAAAGTTTTTCTTTTTTATTTTTATAGCAACAGCCTTGGCGGTTACCACTAATTTCGGCCTAAAAGATGGCTTGGTGCATAATAGTACAGAAGAAATCGCAAGCAGCGTAGAGCAAGTATCTCTGTCCAGGAACGAGCAAAATATAAGAAGCGCAGCAGTAAAAGTTGTTGATGTAGAGAACCGGGGCCATGGGTCTGGATCTTATTTTGTGGTTAATTCTAGACACATTGTTATTACCGCAGCACATGTTGTTGATACTGCTGATATATTTAAAATAGTTGGAAACTATGGAGAGATATCAATAGGGAAGGTGATATACAGAAATGATGAAAGTGACTTTGCAGTTTTGGGAGTGCAAAGAATGGATTCAGTTAGGCCTATGAGGCTTAAAACAAAGGACAGAACGAGAACCCAGTTGATCGGTGAGAATGTTTTCTTCTCTGGGTTTCCGGCCGCACACAGTACGATATCGACAAGAGGCATGATTGTTGGATTTGAGAATGGAAATTCTTTTATATTAGTTCACTCTTATGCATGGAGGGGATCTTCTGGGTCGTGTGTTTTCGATAAAAGCGGCAGCTTGCTAGGCGTTTTGACCGGTCTTGATGTTGGAATGTTCGAGGTTCCTCAGCTGACTGAGGATATGATTTGGGTATCATCTATCAGGCCCGAAGACATCGTGGCTCTCATGGAAGTGTTGGAATAATATAGTTCCATATCTTTCTGCAAATATTTTCTATTATTTATCATAGATAAATTGAATTTTATAAGGTGTAATCGAATTTGTTTTATAGTAATATTTAGACAAATGTATAAGGTAGAGTAGATATGATAAAAGAACTAATAAGTATATCTAATGACTTGGACGGAAGAGGTCTTGTTAAAGAGGCAGACGACCTAGATAAGGTGCTTAAGTCCGTTCTTGAAATGATTGACAATAAGTCCATCGATATAAAGCAGACAGAAGAAGGTGATGAGTTTGTGTTTGATCTGTTTATAGATAACAAGGGCGATGTGGTGGGGGCAGAGCCCGCCTCGGGCGACTTGGGGTCTACATGTATTATGAACGAGGAAGGTTCTGAGGATACAGCCGAAGGTTCGGAAGAAGAGGAAGACTCCAGGGGTGATGAATCCGGCGAACAAGTAGAGCTTTCCGGATATACCACGGAAAACTTTGAGATTTGTCCGGGAGCAGTTTCTACATTTGAGGGCCTGGCCAGTAGAGATTTGAGCGAAGAACAAAATGATATGGCGCTTGAGGCGATACAGGCGACAGATGAGTTATTTGAATTAGAGAAAAAAGTTCTGAATGGCGACGATACGTTTGCTGTATATAAAGATGATTTATTAAATGCGTTTGCATTGGCGAGACAGATCGCACACCTTGGCGGGGCGCTATCGGAAGATATCGGAGAAGATTTGTCCGAAGAGTTTGGATTTTTAGATTCTCATTTAGATGCAATATCTATAGCAATATTGCAAAAGGATTAAGGTTATGATAGAAGAGACTACGGAATTGGGGGAAGATGTTGTTGTGCCCAGCGGGTATGCTGGAATTGAGATGGTTATAGATCTTATAGATGATATGATAGAAAAAGATAATAAAGATCTTGGGAGCATAAGAGAGCAGCTTCAAAGGCTCATGGTAGTTGGGGAGTCTCCAGCTTTGGGTGGCGACAGGGACTTCGGCGGTGAGCACGACCTTACAGAGGGCTTGCCGGGACCACGCCCGAATATGATGGCCGAAGCAAGGCAGGCTCGCAAGAGCTTAGTAGCAAAGGCTCATAAGAGATCAAAGGGCAAGGCCGGGATGAGGGTTCGGGCTAGAAAAAGATTAATTGCCGAATTTGTTAAAATAGCAAAAGATTAATAACGATATATATTAAATATTAATCTTTCTTTATGTTTAATTAATTCAATCAAGTCTTCATTATAGTATTCTTTATAATGATTATGACTTGATTTATTTTTTTTAACATTACTTTCTTTTATTATATTTTTGAATGTATCTGGATTTTTTAGCCTAGACCCTTTCAGGCCACTTCTCTTTAATACTGCATATAGTTCATTAGATAAATTTTCAACTCTTATTATATGATTAACTTTTATCATATTATTATGATGCCTGGTTATGTCATCTATGGAATAGTCAAATATATTTTTACCAAAGAACATACTTAAATATCTAGCAGACAATACCCCTATATCTAATTTATCCATTCTTTGAAATAGCTCGGCATGTCCTGTTTTAGAGTTGCTGTTTTTTATACTTTCGTTATTGAATAATTTTTCTATATATTCAGAGAATGACTCAGGCCTGCCGAGTCGGTTATAGATATTTCCAGAAGCCCACTCTTCATCGGACTTTTCTCTTGAAAAATGATATATAGAGCTATAGAAGCTTAGAGGGTTTCTTATGCTGCCAAAGGAGGGGAGGCGGCCGAGTCTCGGAGCTATCTTGTTTAGGCTAGACAGCAGATACTTTGGTATATGCTGTTGATCGGTTTCGCTTTCCCTTTTAAACGGCCGATATGATAATGGATACATTTCTTTTAAAAATGCATTTATAAATGTTCCGGCACATTTTTGTAGATGAATAAATATCAGCTTCTCGTGGGGTCCGTCTTTAACTATGAGCATGTTTAAAAGGACTCTTCTTCATCTTCTAATATATCTGCGTCAGGGGGTTCTTCTTTGGCATCTTCACCCGTATCTTCTGGAAGGCTTTCGTCTATAAATTCATCGTCTTCAAATAACACAGGGTTTTGCTCAATGGGGTGTATCTTGAAGTCAGGTTCTTTTTTCTTGGGACAGCCCGCAATCAGCATGAACGCCACCGCAGACACGACGAGCTTGATGAGGATTAGTTTTGGCAATAGCTTCTTCATGTTTTCTCCTTATATTCATATGAATAATAATAGTTATATATCTTGTCCCCTACCGTCCCGCGCGCCAGCGTTCGATTTTTTTTGACCTCCGGTCATAGTGTTGTTTTGCCCATAGTTTCTTTTATACCCCATTTATTTGAAGAATAGTGGTACTATTGTATTAGAGTTATTAGAACTTTAAATATGGAGAATTATGATGAAGAATATATTATTTATATTAAGCATGATTCTTGCCGTTGGGTGCTCCGCTGGTGATAATTCGAGCGGCGCAAGCGGCACGGATGATGCTGAAGACGCGGGAAATGATGGAATGGTGGCGGTTGATCCAACGGATGTTGTTGACCCGACCGTAG
>Ga0098061_1001790_pt1 | contig 10388 bp, 5 predicted proteins | sample 22_taG_FD_92579 | JGI IMG/M metagenome (GOLD analysis project Ga0098061, IMG submission 92579) | Marine viral communities from the Subarctic Pacific Ocean - 22_ETSP_OMZ_AT15343 metaG | ecosystem: Environmental > Aquatic > Marine > Oceanic | place: Subarctic Pacific Ocean | collected 2015-01-20 | reverse complement strand
TAGCCGGCACCCAACACATTAGTCAGTATCTTTAACTTCTTCTCTTTCACGGATCCAGCCTGCCTTTGCGATCACATAGCTATCGGACCGGTCAGCATAACCAGCCTTAGGATTTCCATGTCTAGTGTATTCTACCTCAAAACCAGGCACATTGTCAACAACAAATTGCAGGGCGACGGCTTTTGCTTTCTGTCCTTTGGGGACCTTGATACCACAGAGTTTGCGGGCAGATGTTGCAGCCAGATATTTAGGTGACCCATAAAACATATTATAACACAACCAAGACACGATGCCATTAATTTTTGACAAAAGTGATAAAGTTTGTGCTGAGGAGAATCCGGACCGGAACGATTGAAGCGACTGTTCGACATATACCTGCTCTATGCCATATTCATCGTTTATTGATTCGAGATGTGAATTCACGATTTCTATTTTCTTGAAGAAATCTTTCTCTTTTCTCAAATCGATATGATCACAGGCGAGAATGTTACCTTCGTAATCCAACACTGTGTAACCAGTAATACTGGTTGAGATGTCAAGTCCTAATATCATGAGCCTATTTTATCAAAGGTCCATCTTAATTTTAAACGTAAACTCACGGCCAGGTATTTTTTTAACGGGCTTTGCCAGTTTGGCGATGCCAATTAGGTTTTTATTTTTATCATAGAGGCCGATTTGCGAGATATAAGTAGTTTTAGCAAACGAACCTGTTGGGTCCGGATATGAGGAACTTACCACATTCTTGATTAAAGCCTCTGGATTTTGAGTATAACCCGTTGATCCTGTTGTTAGGAGTATTTGAGTATTTTTATCCCGGTATGTTGGGTTATTGGAGTGATTAAGGTCTCCCTTGTCAGCCTGTGCAAAAAGCGTCAAAGTCGGTATCTTGTGGGATCCGCTAAAATCTAAGGCAAAACTTGACTGGGGGCATGCCGGTGCTGAGGACGATATAGTCTGAGCAAAGTTAATCCACGAAGGAGTGGCTGGTGTGCCCGATTCCACGTAGTCTTCGGTATGAGAGCCGGCTGATAAGTCCCACGAACCGGTGAGTACCACAAAACCCTCATTGTACAATATTACTCCAGCAGTAGATCCAGATCCAGGAGAGCCAGGAGGACCCACTTGGATAAGTGAACCATTTTGATTTGTATCCTGCAACTCCCCCATGAGGGCGCCTGTGATATAAAATTTTAGGTTAACACTTCCTCTCTTGATGGTGTCCCCATAGAAGATACTCGGTATTGTCACAAGACCAACATTCGTGGCACCGGGGGTTGGAGTTGATGCACTAAGGTTTCGAAATGAGGAAGAATATTCATATGCCGGATTATTGATTGCATAATAATTCATTGTATTTTTTAACGCATACAAGTATGAAATCGCACCAGATACATAAACGCCGCTGCTGGTTTGGGAGGAGGCGCTCATCTTGTCTGATGCTGCCGAATAATAAAACTTCTGTATGGAAGCGGTAAGAGGGTAGTCGTTATAAAATGGATTACCGCCTTCAGACAGATTAAACTCTTTAGTAGAAACAGTTTTAAAGTTTATGCGTGTCCCGTCTTTTACTTTCCAAGTCACAGCGCCAGGATTGGCGCCTATGTAATAGCTGGTTGGATCAGTGGCGTTTGCAACCGCATATCCGAAAGGATCCCTAATCGTATTAGATGCTGCTGGGCTGACGACGTCCGAGTTGGCAAAATTAATACTGCCAGATCGGTCGATGTTTTGTTCATATAGCGAAACGTAGCCAGACGGGCCGCCGAGAATACTGGCACTAAATGCGCCGCTTAAAGGGTATTGATTATTATAGTATGATAGCCCATTATAGCAAAAAAACGAAACGCGAGGGTTAGTCTTTACAAGATTGACTACTCGGTCTGCGTCGCTAAACTTAAAAATGTAAGCCATTTCATTTTCTTAATAATCTAATCTAACGCGGAGAACAAGTTCATCGGTTGGATTTTTTTCCAGAGGGTGTGACAGTTTTGAAACAGCCAGCAACTCATTGTCAGCAGAATAAAGCCCCACTGAGGTCACATATGCAAGTGGATTCTCCTGTGGGTCATTCTTCACGACAATCTGGCTAGCACTCAAATACGTTGGGTTGCTAGAATAGTTAAACTCATTATTATTGGCCCGGCAGAAATAAATTGTAGAATTGATCTCGATTGTATTATTAAACGAAATATTATACAAACGATTTCTAAATGCGTCAGCCGAACCCGAAATGGAGCCACTGCTGAATAAATCGATCGATGTCTCAAAGTTATCTGCGGCGACTGAGCTGTTGGCACCGTTAGGACCAATATAGTTGGGTGCATCACCATCAAACAGACTTGCAGTCAGAATAGCAACGCCGGCCTGATAATAGATGAGGCCGACGCCTGTTCCGGCTGTCGCGGCGGAGCCGGTATATAAAATTCCATACTCGCCGGCGGGGGAATTAATTTTATATTGAGTGAGGGCTTTATAGTCTGATATTGTCATCAGGGAATCAGGGGATGTAACAGTTCCGCCCGTCAGAACCTGTAGAGTGAAAGACTGCTTTTTAATTTCATCTTTTGTAAGAAGACGAGCGAAGTTAACCACAAATACCTCACGCAGCTGCTCGCCGCCGGAAAGGTCACCGTCTCGATCAAACTCTCTTACGCTGCCGTTTTCGTCGAAGCCGGCCAGGATTTGAGCCATCTCATTATAAATGTTAATCTTCGGGGTCGGATCCAAGGATGCTGCAACGGCGGCGCCAGATAGCGGGGAATTATTAGAAACTCCAGCAGTTAAATCAAAAATATGGTTAGCCGAGGAACTTAAATAAGGATAATCGAACACAGACTCAAATAAGTCGTTTTCATAAACCTTAATATTGTTGTCACCATAGGTACCCGAAACTATCGAAGCGGTAAGCGGAATTGCCTCATGTAGCAGGTCGCGTACTGTCGTGATGTCGTTCGATGATAAAGTTTTATATATGCTTGCCATGTCTTAACCCTTATTATATTTTCTTAACATATCTCACTGGAACATCAACCCGGTATCCCGTGGTCTGGCCAGTAACCGATATGGTGCTATCAATGTACCTATATGAACTCATATTGCCAATAGAGGTTGCCCCGGTATTTCCCAGAACTGTAAACAAGTAATTATTAGTCCTTAAAGATGTCGACGCCTGAATTCTAAAGGCTAGCCGAGTTCCAACGGGGCCACTAATGCTTGTGAGACCAAGAGAGGAATCAATAGTCGTAGGTAACTCTGATATATAGTTCTTATCGGTACCTATCGAAAGAATGTAGGTTGCTATATTGTCATCATCTATAAAACTAACTGTTGCAGAAGACGGGCTGCCGGTACCAGTAGGCTGAACGGGCGCGCCTAGGCGGTTGTCCATATTAATAGAATATTGGGTTTCTCGCAATTGAGAGTCTAAAGGTTCTGCCTGACTAATATTGCCAGTGTCCAGGCCCTGGTCCATTATGATTAAATGATCACTTTGACCAGGCTGGTATCCATTTAATACGCCTGTTGTAAGCAACTGTGTGGTCCCCACTATTTCATCTACTGTCGACTTGTCAACAGCCACAACATATTTTGCAGCAGTGCCGGAGCCGAACTTGGCACTATTGCCATTAGCATATGATTTAATTACGGGAAGATACAAATGTGTGTTTTCAGTTAAAGACAACAGCTTATATTTCATGCTTCCAGCATTGTTAGCAAAGGCTTCCATGACTGGAGTTCTGAGCACCGTCATTCCTTTTAACTCAGTTGTGGCGTTCCTGCTATACGTGCCATAGTCAATCTCGTCGTCTCCTAGGGCGAATTTTACAATCCTAAAGGTACCATCGCCTTTTGCTAAGCGAAAGCGGCCGGTGTCTGTAAGGACGGCATCTAGTATGATGTCGCCAGAATTATCTAAAAAAGCCATAACATTATATCCTTGTTCATTATAAATAGTTTCTCTAAGTTTTAATTTCCTTGTATTTTAGGATTAGGTATTGGTTCAACAGTAAAATTAAGATTCAAATCTAACTTTCTTCCCGTATCCTTGCTGGTTATCCTAACTTTCATTGTCGTGTCGGTATTCCATAGTGATGTTGGCATAGACACGTTGGAGGGTGGAAGTAGCGGATCCCCGGCAGTCACCGGTGGTGGGTTACCCGCCAAAGTAATCTTTTTCGCGGCCATTGAAGCGTCAATCTGCAGAAATCGTCGGAAAGAAGCCTCTGTGGGAAGTCCACTATCGTCCGGGAGATCATACGGCTCGACTATTAAATATGCGCGGCCGTTATCATCTACCATGGTAATTCTCAATATGGGGGTAGGGTTCGAAATCTGCCCATTGACATCGACTGTTCGGAAACAATAGTAATAAACAACATTCGGGTCAATTTTGTCCAATAAAGAGGTACTAGGGGGTCGATTACCGGATGGTGTTTCTGTCGACAACAAATGTGTCCTTTTACCCGCAAAGTCAGCATAACTGGTGGGAGGCGTTGTGGTACGAAAAACCTCAAAATTTAACAGATGATCATCGGACCCAAATAAGATAGCCTCGTCGGGGCCAGCAAACTGATTCATTCTCATCTCTTCGAATAACCCAGCGTCAGCGTCTTCTATAATAATCGGCTGCCAGCGTGCTTTGTATTTATTTTCGTTTAGTAAGATCTTAATTTCACGTGAATTTCCTTTAAGAGGGAACACCTCGGCTTCCGGGAACTGTGGAGGAAGGTCGGTTACTTTTGTAGGTGCCGATGTTCCCAAGGGGATTTCAATGATTTTTGGCGATTTAAAATTATAAAGGTCAACAGTTACAGTTCCGGCCGCGGCCATGTTCCAGGGAATTTCTGGCGCGGTACCATGTTGGCCTGTTTTCCAGTCCATAACTAAATTCATAGGAGTATAGCCGCTGACTATTTCTCTGGTTTCTACGTTTTCAGGCAGACCATTGTCGAACATTAAATTAAAATATTGTTGATAATAAGATTGGGCCGTTGCAGAGTCTTCTGGCGACTCCGTTGGGCTTGCCTCACTGTACTGATCATATCCGGCTAAAGAGTTATATATTCCTGAGGGATCTTCGCGGAGTGCCGACACCTGAGCAATTAGGAACCTGCCTCTCTTTTGCCCGGGCTGCGTGCCCGTACGTGTTAAATATCTTACTCTGAATTGACTTGTATACTGTTGTTGTATTGCTGGGGGGTCAGTGTGCGAATTATAGTCCGGGCCGATGGTGTCCGACCAGTGCGCGGCAATTTGAGAATTTAAGAGCAGTTCAAGGCGAGCGGCGAACGTAGAACCATAAACGATTGCAGTTCCGTGGGTGACCGGGTTCCCCTCCGCGTCGAAAACAGTTGCCAATTGGTTGTCCATAGATAAAGAATTGCGCCTAAACCCATCAATTGATACATCACTATACATTTGGTACGTTGGGTCTAAAAGCGCTTCATTTCCTGGCGGGTTAGCCGGCAGTGTATAAACATTAGAAACTAGGATCTTATGAGGCTCGTCTGAGACCAGTGGCCACTCGTGAGTAAAGTAAGCCTGATTTAGCATGCTCATGTTCGAATTCGCATAGACATAGCCGGTCAACATGGAAGAAAGAGGGCTTGGGTATCTCTGCTGAATTGGTGGTTTTACTTCCGGATTATTATATTTATATTGATTTCCGACCACCAGATCGTATGCATAGAGCTTGTATACATATGCCTTGCGATAAAACACTTGAGTATCGACGTATTTTATTGCGCCGCCAACATTAGCAAAATATATACTCTGTATTGGATCTGTCGACACAATCCCCTCGTCAGATACCGAATGCTTATCTACCTTATAGGCTAAGGTGTCCGGCTCGCACCATGATTTCGGCCCGACAGACATAAGTTCTCCATACGAACGCATCTTCTTAGTTAACTCATCTGAAAACTCTATATTAAATTCCATGAAGTTCTCGAATGTTTCAAGGCCAGTGGCCATCATATTGTTCCCAAGGACCTGAGCCTGTGTATGTAGAATATTCTGATTAAGGGGGCCTGGATTCAAAACATTCCCTACGATAAGGCCTGAGGAGGATGCTATAAGTTGTTCTGTGGTCTGGTTTACGAGGCCGTTATTACTTTGATAAGGGCCGCCGTATTGCTGACCTTCTGGTATGTCTGGATTAAATTGATACCGGCTCGCATACCTCATGAGGTTATTTACATCGATGGCGCGCAGAGTATAGTCTTCTGCTGCATTGGGAGATGCGGCGTCCCAGGCTGTCTCGGTGGACCCGGGTGTCGTCCAATCAAAACCCGAGTACGATAGCGAACCGGGGGGCGGATCGGTATCGGCCACCATGGCCGAGAAAGATAGTTCTTCATAGAGGTTGTGAGGATTGCCATTATAAAGTGCTGTTGCTGCGGGAGACCTATTATCTTCGAAATTATAGATATTGGCTTTCATGATCTCGTAAAGAAAATAGTTAGACACTAGGGTGCCCAAGTACTCATCGGAGGACCCTTCTTGGCCATGCGAGTCGTCCATCGCCGTTACAAATGTTGATTTGGCGCCCGCGTGGAATTCAAAATCTATAGAAAGGGGCCACCGGGCTTGGAGAGCACTTATCTCTGTCGATGTCGCATCGGGGGGCCGCAGCATTACACGAGGAATAGCGATATGTCGATTAGCGTCGCGGGCCCTAGTGAGATCTCCGTGGCCCGCGGTGAAGTCGCGACGGCCGAAGCGCGACAGCAATGAATTAGAATATCCGGCCGCGGCCCGGATCTGATATGGGGTAAATTGATGGGATGGATCCATTATATCGTCGTCGCCCGGGACGAGAGGGTCCCCTAGCACCCTCTGAAGCATTGTCTTGATAAACCTAAGAGACCCTAAATGAGGAACCCCTGATGTTGGCCCATCAAACATCCCGGGCCAAGTTGGAGATCCATCATTATTAGTAAACACAGAGGCGGCTATATAAAGGTTGGGGATATAGAGTTCACTGATTTGAGAATTATTTGTCATCTCTTCCATGGCTTGGTTATAATAGTTATAATTTGCATTAGTTGTAACAAAACCATTTGAAACATTTTTGAGAAATACATGATCTTTAAAGATGGTGCCGGCCATATTTTCACCAAAAATTCCCGGAACGTTTTCCACATGGCCACCAACAGAGGTGCCACCCATTGTATATGCTTGCCAATTGGACCATTCTGGAGCATTGAAAAGATTTTCAAAGTCACCTGTTATTCCGTTGCTCAGTGAGGATGCTGCCCAGTCGGATGCTGCTCCCGAGAGGATCATACGACGAATCTCTACTCCGACGGTACTATAGTATTCCGATTCTGACGGTATGACACCAAAAAGGAGATCTCCGGCGGGGCCCGATAGGCCTCCTTGGTACATCATCGACATCATCGTGGTGGTTTCCTGAGGCGTGTCGAAAATGGGCTGAATGGTACCTTGATTTAGAACCCCTGCGGTGGTAGGGTGAAAGACAATTCCAGATGTAGTTTTATCCCAAGTATTTTGATCTAATGGATCAGTTGACAGATAAGCAAAATTCTCATATTGGTTTGGTCCGCCGCCGATCCTCCAGCTGTAATACCTTGCCATGCATTTACGAAGATAGTCTGCCGGCTCTGTTGTGCTACCATGGCCTGATTGACGCGATATCATCGGATGGCCGCGACGAGCATTCTCGGAAAGTTCCCACTTCTTTCGGCGATTTACTAGCGAGGTGCCAACTAGGTTCCTATCTACTAAAAACAATAACTTCGTCATTTTATATTAATATCCATTCGTCGTCGTTGGCCCGGCAGGCCGTGTTCCGGCTGATGCTTGGGGGTTTGTTGCGCCGCGGGATAAAATCCGGAGCGCCTTTTGAGAGTTAGGAGTCAAGCGAGCATGTGGGGTACCAACATGTTGGGATCCTTCCATGGCCACAAACTTCATTAACTTCTTGTCATAATGTAAATGATAGGGGCCAATATATTTATCTCCGTTAGGAAGCAAAAAGTCTCCTCCATTGGTAAATAGGTTTTCGGTCTGTTGTTGTTCATTCATGGGCGAATTAATACCAAGGGGCGCGTGCTTATAGTCCGGATTATTAACTTTGATGCTGTTGTTGATTGGTATAGCATATTTTAATACATCGGGATTTAAATTTGCAGCTGTTTTTAACGCAGCGAAAGAAGTACTTGGAAGTTCTTCAAAAATTGGGGCCCCTTGAATCGAGAGAGGCGGCGAGTATTGGGACGGACCCAAAATAAAGAATTCGTTATAGAGAGGTGCCATTGTGCCTCGATATTCGCTTAAGGTCGTCTGATTCTCCCTTAGCCGGCATAACAATACCTTTTGGCTACTATCAAAATTTTCAAGAAGACCATGTGTAAGGGGCACCCAAAGAGGGCTTTTCATCATTAATGAATCGTTTAACCTAGTAAAGCCGGCTAAATATTCAATATTGCGAATATTTCCATATTTCATGGCCATTTCTGTTATTTCAGACCCTGAGGGGCCCTGTTCGAGCGCATTGATATAATTTTCCTGTTGTGGATTGGGCGGTATCGGGGGAGACTGATTCAACAGCAGTTGGTTTATTTGAGCAGTTCCATAGCCGATGTTGTCCTTGCTTATTTCTAAAGTTGTCGTCTTAAAACTTGAGATCGTCTGGTCACGTGATTTAAAGATATTCTTATCTGTGATGTTTTTTACTGTCATCTGAGGCAATTCGCCTGTGCCGGCAAAATAATCAGTCTGTACCAGATACGAAAGAACATGATTGTTTATATCTTTGATATTATTATAATATTCTTGTGCCGTGCTGTTATTGATTGATGCCAACATAAAATTAGATAGCGAAACAGATCCACTGGTGTTGATAACCATAGGAGATTGTTCGGACATTGCATCAGCAACATCTATATAGTCAGATGTTTCTCGCGGTGGAGGCGAAGGGTACCGTTCGAATATCTTGCCATCATCTGGGCTTGCAAGTATTGAGACCTGGCAGCTTTCTTTATTTATGGTCTGAAGATTATTATTAAGAATTGAAAGCATATTCGTCGATGCATCTGTGGTGTTATCTGTAATGTTAAACTGAGATATATCCAGAGGGGAGTTCCTGTGCTTATTCGCAGCCAACAGGGTTGTTGCCACTATTGCATTTTGCTCCTCTGCAGTAGGCAGCGACGAATTAACCTCTATGGGGCGCCCCTGTAGGTTAAAAATATTTGGCGTTAATGACAAGGGTGTTATGAGTTCTTGAGTGAACGCTGGGAATTTTAACCTTTCAACGGCCGTAATCTGTGCTAGCGCCGCATATGACACATATTTAAAGGGGTTATACGTTACAAACTGATTATCTGACGGGCCTGTGGTTAAATATTCGTAGCCGTCGTTTCTTAGGTCATCGGCGTCGATACCCTCTTTAAAACTATGGCTAATCGTAATTAATCTTCGATTCGATGATAGTCGAGAACTCTTCGCGCGCAGATATGAGTCTGTGCCCGTTGGGGCCCCCGAACTCTTGGTAGCATAAAAATCTACCTCTTTTGCCAAATCTTGAATAAGCTTAATTAATTCTCTCAGCCCTTGTGGGCCGTTAACCAAAGGGTCTACTAAATTATATATCTTAAGTGCCAGCTGTCCCGGTGAGGCATGAACTGCGCTCGCGAGATCTTTGTGGAACAAGGATATAGCACTTACATAAGTCTTGATTGAATCGATTACCAATTGTTTTCGGCTTGTTGAAGAGTAGACGCTGGCGTAAGAATCGGATAAACTTAGGCCGTTGCCTTCGCAGTTATTCGACATTGTACTCTCTTCATACAGAACACTAAGGTCCGAGTGACGCTTCCGTAGGCCGATAGTGGGGTGACCCACTATGCTGCTTAGTTTTAAGTGAGTATTATCTATAAACGTCAGTTCTGCGGTATAAGTATAAAGACCATAGGTCGACTGTCGAATCGACGAATCGGAGGCGAAAATTGTTACTATGTCTTGGGATCCAAATAGATTTAGCATCTTGGCACCGGTAGCCACCACTTCTACCGCCTGATTTTTGAATTTATTAGAAGGAGGTGCGCCAGTTAGTCGACTGGCGGGATTTAAGTGAGAAACTCTCTTTCTAAGAATTTTTATCGACACTGTCTCAAATGAATCCAGCAAATTTTGTTCATTCTTTATAAGCCTACTAAACTCTCCGTTGTTGCGAAAAAAATCTAATTTATTAAATGAAAATGAAAGGGGGAGGGCTGATGCTCCGGTTTTAGCCATATACAGCGGTGAAAAATAGTTTCGTGTTTCTGTTTTTAATTTGTTAACTATAGCCTGCTTCGAATTGATTCCTTTATTTAGGCTGTAAAGGTCTTTGAAAGAGTTACCCACTGTTTGAAACAAGC
>Ga0098061_1001783_pt1 | contig 10405 bp, 8 predicted proteins | sample 22_taG_FD_92579 | JGI IMG/M metagenome (GOLD analysis project Ga0098061, IMG submission 92579) | Marine viral communities from the Subarctic Pacific Ocean - 22_ETSP_OMZ_AT15343 metaG | ecosystem: Environmental > Aquatic > Marine > Oceanic | place: Subarctic Pacific Ocean | collected 2015-01-20 | reverse complement strand
AGATAGTGGAAATCTTTTATCGTCTTTTCCTGCTAAATGAGTAATAATTGGAGACAGTTCAGTCGGTTTTGCCAACAATGCATTTGATAGACTATTCATGTCTGTCATTTGCGAGTCATTGTAAAACGTCTTTTGGACGCTTATGTTCGTTCCGTTGTTTGCCATTTTCTAATTATTTTTAAAGTTATATACAATTCAAGTTTCCTTGATAATTGCCGGTTATTATAATGATAGATCTAAAGTATCTAAATCAAGTTTAGAATTTCTTCTAGTTGATCTTCGAGTAGATTTAACTCTATCTTCATTCTTACTAATACGTTCTCTCAACGTTTTAGCATTTTCAGTTTTTGCTTTAGATGATATAAGACCACTTAAATCAAAACCTGTGTACATCAAATAATCAATTGCTAGTTTTACTTCTAACTCAGCCTTTGAATGATCTACGTCTCTTTGTGTGTACCCCTCCTTAGTAACTGGAGTAGATAAGTAATCAAAGAATTTACTTTTATCTCTTTTTGGCACTGAAATTCCTGCAAAAGCATCTGAGTTTTCAATAGTCTCAGAAACACCATTCCAGAAATTATTTAATTCTTCTCTTTTCTTAGAAGATTCTTCTCTTTGCTGAGTAACTAGCTTATCTCTTTTTGCATCTTGATGTTTAGCTAATGCTCCTCGAGCAGCTTCTGCCTTTTGATACAATTTACCTGTATCTTCAAAATCATTTAATATTTCTTCAATAAATGATTCATCATGCCCTTTTAATTCTAAGTAGTCTCCTAATATTGCTTTTTGTGATCTTTGATCATCTTCTTCAATAGTGACTTTATGATAGTCAAGATTAGGATCGTAAGCTTCCATAAAATTTTGAGATTCTCCTCCAGCTAAAACATAATCTAAATGTTTCTTAACTAAAGGAAAAGCTTCAAGAACATTATCTATTCTATCATCCGCCATCTTAGAAGCAATATCAGTTGTCATATTTGCTAATCCTTCTGGGGTATCAGCATACGCTTCCTTCTCTAAATCATACCCTAATTTCTCTAAAACTTCTCCAACAATTGTTGATTCATTTTCAGATTCTTCAGAGTCATCAGCTTCTTCTTCTACTTCCTCTTTACTATCTTCTACTTTTTCTTCTTCTACTTCCTCTTCTTTTTCTTCTTCTTTCTCAATAATATCTTCTAAGACATTATCATCAGAGGGTTTTTCTTCAGTATTTTTTTCTTCTGCAAGAGGTTCTGCTTCCTCTAAGGAGAGAGTTTCTACTCCATCTCCTCCAATAACATCATCAAATGTGATGTCATCTAGTTGTATTTTTTCATTTGGGTCCATATATATATTGTTTTTGTTGGGACAAATTTACTAATTATATTGATATTTTTTATAGTTTTTTATTTTTTGCCTTTTCTATTATTATATAACACTTACCAGCATCCATACTTACATTTTTTCTTAAGTCCTCCTGTTTGTCTAATTCTTTTTAAATTTTGAATAACATTTTTGTCTAATGGTATCTGTGAATATTGATCAGAACCAGCTATTATTATATCATGTCCTGCATCTTTAATTTTTTGTAGCTTCTCACTACTCCATACTTCATCTATATCAATATGATAAGGGTTTTTCCATTTCAAACTTGCTTCAAATAGCTGTTTACCACTTTCGTCATATGCACCTTTATTAGGACCAAACCAAGCTAGATTTGCTTCAGGCTGAACTCTTTTAACTCCATTACTAGCTACCTTATCAGTAAGAGTAAGATCTAAAGGTTTCATTATATTATCTGCTAATTCTGGCTTAACTGCTCTATAAACCTTTTTATGCCCTAAAAGTTTTTGATTATTTACTGGAAGTTTATATTCAGGAATATTTTTAGTTATAGCTGTAGTTATAGGTGTTTTCTTTCCAAAAAGTTTTTTAAATCCTCTTTTAATAGCTCCTCCTGGTACAAATGGAATCATAAATCCTGTAGCATTTAAAGCTGCGCCCCCATAATTACCTGCTCGTAAATCTTTTATAGTGTTTTTAGCATCAATCACTTCTCCAAGATAAGGTGCAAAACCAGCTCCTAACTCTAAATTCTCCCAATTTATCTTTTTATTTTTTTGTCTTTCTTTAATAGCTTCTGGGCTATAATATCCCTTTCCTGAATTTTTATTAAAATTAAATCCTCCTTTTTGAAACCCCATAGCATTTTTAAATCCACTCCAATCACTTGCAATAGCTGGAGCAAGACCAGCCGCTGGAATTCCAGCAGTTAATCCTATGCCTACTTTTCCTAAAGTACTTGATTTATCCCATACCTCTCTACCCCAGTTTGCAGCTTTTTTCAATCCAGCTCCCATATTTTTCCAATCTACACCAAATCCATCTTGATTATTCCACTTAAACATAACATCTGCTTCAGGTGCGTTATACATACCTGTTGCAGGGTTCCATTCCCCTACACCTGTACCATCACCTGTATTCCCTCCAGTATTCCCTTCAGCATTATGTGCATCAAGTGTACCCATATTCATCATATCTATATGATCTTGATCTGCAGTACCACCTTCATGATATTTTCTTATTCCACCTATTTGAAATTTACTTTTATATCCTTCATAGAATCTTTTCTTTGATTCTGTTAAATCTGTTATTTTATTATTCTTTCTATAGTTATCATTATAGTATTTAAATGCCTTTGCAGTATCACCAACTTCTGGAATAGATTTTGGAGATTTACCATAAACCATTCTCATAGCATATGTAGCTGCTAAAGGATTATCAGCTTGTAATTCTTCTTTAAACTTTGTTGAATCTGACGGTAATCCTAATTCTTCTAATCTTTTAAAATGCTTCTTTTGAGTAGTAGTAAATCCTTGGCTTTTACCTTTGTCATCTATTTTCGGAGAAAATAAATCTGTGAACATTATTGGGTCTATAGATGCTTGTGAGTTAGTATATTTTCTACCATAAGCTTTAGGATTATTTCCCATACTATTTTCCACAAAATTAGTTGCCTGTAACATTTTTTTTATTTTAGGTCTATCAGATTCGTTTTCTAATCCTACTACTCTATCTATTGCTGTATTTAACTCTTCTCGTTTAGTTGGAAATGTATGTACAGGAGTAGAGTGCATCATACCTTTTGGTTTTTCTTTATTACTATTAAACCCACCTTCTTGAAAAGTAGCAAATGGATTTTTACCATAATTTGTAAGTTGTCTTACTTCGTCTGCACTTAAAACTCCCTTAGATTGTCTAATAGGAATATTAGTTCTACCTACAAGCTGTGATGTTACATCTATACCTGGAGGATGTATAGTATTAGTATTTATTATTGCTCCATGAGGTAAATTATCCAGCTTACCTACATCTCTTGCAGTCTCAAATATATTTAAATTAGGATTATGCATAGATTGAGCATCTAACGCACTTATTCTATCATATAATTGATTATCACTTAATTTTGCAATATCATCACCAAATAAGTTTACTTTTGTAGTAAATGCATTTCTACTCGGAGCTAGTCCATATCTATTAAGTGTTTGTCCTGGATAATTTCCATAATATTTTATATCACTCCCTCCCCACGATCCAGACCATCCTGCCCTATTACCGCTACCTCTTGTAGGTGTAGTACCTAAAAATTCAGCCATTTGTTTAGGATCTTTAGGATCAAATCCATAATGTCTTGCGGCGTCTGTTAATTCTTTATTTTTTATAACGGGACCAGTAATATTATCAGTACGATAGACATTATTTCTTTTATTATATTCTTTAACTAAATCTTCTCTATTATCTATTTGCTTCATATAACCTTTGAAGTTTCTATCCATAACGTTATATGTTTTTTTACCATGTTTAAGAGCAGCTCCTCCAGCAAATGGTACGGCTATACCTGCCATTGACAGACTTGCGTCAGTATAATTTCCTCTAGCTGTAGAAATACCAGCACTAACTAAATCTCCTGCTTCTGATATAACTGGAATACCTGTCATACCTACTGCATCTGCTACATTGATTGGGTCTAACATATTAGAGTAAATTTCTGTTTGCTCTTTATCTATTTTAGCTTTTAATTCTATATCATTTCTTTTTTCTTGCTCTCTTCTTTTTTTCTCATTATCAACTTGAATATTTACAGGTTGATTAGGGTTAGGATAAAATCCTCCATCCTGATATTGAGAAGGAGTTTCTATAACTGTGCCTTCTTCTTCACCCATTTGTAAATTTTGAACTCCTGGAGGAACTTTATTGTAACTCCTAACTAAATTTCCTTGATTATCATACTTACGTATATCTACATCAAAATCCATACCTTGAGTATTAAAATCACCAGAAGACTCAGGAAAAGCCATAGCGGTATTTCCATCTGATCCTCTTAATCCTTGTTCTTGTTGATTTTCTGTAGTTGCTATTTGAGATTTTTGAATATGACCTTCATCTATTAATTTAAATATAGGACCCTTATAACCAGAGGTTATAGCATCTTTTATTATTTGCATCTGTTCCTCAGAAGTAAGCATTATTTACTAGAAGGTTTATTATTTTTAGATTTGGCTATTCTTTCTTTAGATTTAGTTTCTTCTCTTTTAATAGTTGCAGTTTGTCTGTTAGTATCAGCTTTATCTCTATGATCTTGAGCTTTAATTTCAACTTCTCTCTCTTTAATATCTAGCTCTCTCATACCTTTAGCTAGATTTAATTGAGCATTAGTATCGTTATCTCTAGCATGAATCATAGCAACTTTAATTTGAGTTTCCCTATCTTTTTCTTTATTCATATTTTCATCTTCAGCTTCTTTAGCTTTTTGTTCTAATTCAGCTTGCTGTTGAGCTTGTTGTGCTTCAGCTTGTTTAGCCTCTAATGCTTGCATTTCTCTTTCAGCTAACTTTATTTTATGTTTAATTTGAGTAAAGCTATCTGCGTCAAACATTTCAGCTACAGTTGAAGCTGGTGTTCCATTTTGAATCATTGCTTGAGATAGTTGTTTTACATTATCTAACTTATCTTGCTCTTTACCAGAGTCTGATAAGAATATACCATAATTAGATTCCATATGTTCCATACTTTCTAAATCTAAAAAATCTGTTGTACCATCAGGCATAACATACATTGTTTTCTTTCCAGCTAACCATGCTTCTTTTGAATAGTCAAGTAATGATTGTAAATCTCTTTGTTCTAATCTATTAAATTTACGGAATAAATCTTCAGTAATATGAGAAGATTGTACAATAGCTTGTTGTGAAGTTGCTTTACCCTCATAACTACCTACTTGTCCTTGTCTTTGTCTATTTACTCCAGATAATTTTTCCCATTCTTGCATTATAGATTCTAATAAAGTAATATATTGCTCTATTGTTTTAATAGACATATCCATAACAGATTGATGTTGTGGGTTTAATTGTATTCCTTCTTTATTATAATCTACCCAAGCTATACCTGTACCTTCAACATAGTACATAAATTTATCCATATCCCATTTTTTAGGGATCATATTAATATCAAAAGAAGCAACAATATCTTTACTTTTAGCAATAGCAAGTTCTAATCTATATTTGTATATATTATAGTTTAATTGGTAAGGTATACCTAATTTTACTAACGATATATTAGAAGCGTTTAAGTTAGAATATCTTATACCATTAATTGGTAATTTACAAGTAGAAAGATTATCTAAAGAATTTCTTTGATTAACAAGAGGGTGAATTTTAATATAAACTCTACCATCTATTCTTGTTCCTTCCCAAACTTCATTTACCCATTTCCATTCTAATTTAGCACCTATTTCTCTTAACTCTAAAGGCATTTTAAATCCATCTTCTACTATTTGCTCTTCTATTGCTCCAGACTCCATATCCATATAAGTTAAAAACCCAATTCTTTTTCTAGATTTCCAATAAACTTGAGCTACTTCTATTAATCTATTTCTATATGAGTTTGCATCTTTATTTGTAGAATTAGTATATAAGAAATACGAATCAGACTCTGAATGTCTTGGTTCTTCTAATTCTGCTATTTGTTGATCTGATAAATAGTCATAATAAGTATCAATAACACTTGAAGCGTGAACATATTTTCTAACTAAAGCCCAATCTCCATCTTCTACAAAATCTAAATCTGGATCTAAATCAAAATCTACATCTAAAGGGTTTAATACTTCATAAAAAGGTTCATTATTTCTAACTCCTCTATGAGTATATACTTCTCCTGCTATTAAAAAATGAGCCCAAGCTTTTTGAAGTTTATCATGTATTTCTTGACTATGCATTATATAATTTACAGATTGCTGCCCTTTTATTGCTCTATTATCTACATAACTAGCTTCAAATTGATCTGCTATTTGTTGAGGTAATTCTACTTCTTGTTCTTCACCTTGGTAGTTTCCATTTTTAATTAATTCATTTGCAAATTGCTTTTGAAAACTTTGATAAATTAAATCACTTTTTGCTTGCTCTTTGGTAGAGACAGCATCAGCATTTTGAACTGTAACAGTGAAATTGAGAGGCCTTTTGGATTTTTCGCCTAACAAAAGATCAACGATAGGTTTAATTATGGGATAATTACGCAGTTGAGAAGGGAAATTACTACGAGATTTACCGTAAGGTTTTAATACATAGTTGTAATCCGCCTCATCAATTACACCGTTATAGTATTCATATAGTGATTGTAAAGATTCTTTTCTATTGCTACCGGCACTACGGCCAGATTGAGAAAGGTCTATGTATGCTTCTACACAGTCTTCTTTCCATTGTTTAGTCTTCTTAGACAAAGGCAATTTTTGCCTTGGTATTTTATCGTATCCCATAGTGGACAAATTTAGTTAAAGTTTTCGTTGCTTTTACATAGCATCTTAATATTATATATATTTTTATAAATATAACACTATAAATAATCACAAATATCATATAAACTATACTTTAAAGTAAGTTCTTCTCCTTGATTTATTTTTTTTAATGTTTTTAATTTCTTATAATCAGTATCGTCATCTTCTTCTATAAGTTCACAATTAGGATCATCTGAATGATTAACAAAACCACCTAAAGGTGTTCTAATATAATCATGTTGAAAATTAGGATCATACACATGACTTATACCTATAACTATCTCACCTGGAATATCTTCTCTGGCAATAATACCTGCCCCATGAAGATCTGATGGACCTATTGATAAATATTCTGGTAGTGGATTATAAGGTTCTTTATTCTTGTCTTTTTCCATATTAATAATAATTTTTATCAAACCACTTATCTGCGGCTCGATCTTCTAATATATCTTTAACCTCTGCATTATATAATTCTCTCGTGTGATACATACCAATCATAAACGCCATTACACGGTCAAAGTTACCTGCATGATTAAACTTAATAAGCTCTGTTAGCAATGCTGGATCATATATCTTATGCAAGTTTAGTAATTTATTTCCATTCTCATCCGTTCTTCTTACAGTATTTAACCAATCTCGTATATATATTTCCCCTTGACGCTTCCTTGCTTCAGTCATATGCATACCATATTGACGTTTTACAGTCTTACTTCTAAGTTCTCTTTTATCTAACATTTCAAACTCTTCTTGTAATTTATGCATCTTTCTATATCTTTTTGCATATGCTATAACTTCTCCACGATCATTCTCAAATCCTATCTTACATCCATAGTAATCTGCTAACATAAATAAATTTCTATTATAATCATCTTGTGTTTTTGGTCTACCTACATAAGAAGCTACAATAAGGTCATCTGGATGTGATAAATTATTAGGCCTTTTAAGTACATATGCTGCTCCTAATGAAGATGAATCTGCAGATTGATTTTGTCCATAAGGGTCATGGCAAATAACATACATATTTAAAGGTACTTGCTGTTGTTGATTTTTATAGGGAGATTCATATATAACTATTGCTCCTGTTGTATCATCATCTTTTCTGTGTGGAAATTTTAGAACTTGTTTTAAATTACCATCCACTTTAAATTTAACTTTATTATCAGAGCTATAATATAAGTTACCTACAGTACCTACGGAATGCAGATTATTAGCTTTTACATTATTATATTGTTCTTGTAAAGATGCTACATCAAATAAATTAGCAGTTACTTGTAGTGTAGCTTCTTGAGGAGAGAAAGGATGTTCTGCTATATACTGATCTAATGATTTTGCATCAGCAGCCCCTTTTTTCTTCTCCCTCATTTCTAGTTCATACTCTGTTGCTTTACGTACAGAAGAATTACCATTTTCATCTATAAATCCATCTAGATTCTTTTGTATTGGAATAAAATACCCACATATACTACCCATAGCTCCTTCATCCCATATATTTTCATAAGCCATACAATCATATGCTTCTGGATTATAAAAGATCTCTTCCATAGCTTCAAAATCTGCGCCTTCTGTACCACCTGTACCAAATGCCACCATTAATCCTAATGTTTTTGCACCTTGTCTCATTGTTGGCATTGTTACCTCCCATGCTTTAAGGAGGCCAGGGAATGATCCCGCTTCTTCAAAGAAAACAAGCTCACCCGCTTTTCCCCTTACTTTATCAGGATTATCTTTTAATGATACCCCCATAATTTGAGACTTATTCCCCATCTCAATTTCTAATCCATTTACTTTCTTTTTATATCCAGACATTTTATGCATTTCTCTATCCCTTAATCTAGGTTGAGCCCATGCTGTATTATCATCTATAAAAGATAAAAACTCCCATGCTTTAGATAGAAGTCCATCACCAATAAGGTATTCTTTTTGTGCTGCAAATACGAAGTTTTTAGAATTTTTTACAAAGAAATAATTACGTGCAAGCATTGCTCCAGCTTTATAAGAATATCCTTTTCTCCTTGCTTTAAGGACAATCATATGTCTATTTTCTGATCTAGCTTTATCTATTTCTTGGAAATACTCCCAATCTCCATCATAAAAACTTGGAAAACTACGCTCACGTCTAGATTGTATTGTACCATCTGGTAACTCTTCATCTACAGCTCTATCAATAGGGCAATAATTTAAATAAAAATAATGGAATCCAGTAACTTGTAATTCATCTATTGTGTATCCATACATACACCTTTTACGCTCCTCATCCCAATGATCATAATAATCTTTTGTTCCTGGAAGCGCATCCGTAAACCTACCTTTTTTAAGGAAAGTTATTGCAGCTTGTCTGACTCTATCGGTATGTTTAAACATCTTTCTTTTATTTTAACTAATTCTGCACATTTTTCATACTCTTCTGTACTTGTGAAATACTCTATAACTATATCTATTATATCTTCAGTTCTCCCATCCTCATGTATCGGATCAAATGGTAAAGGTAAAGTTTCTATTCTACCTTCTTCTAAGTCATAATAAATATCATCTAAAGTCTTTCTTTTAGTTATAATAAAATAAGCGTTTCTCATAGCCTGATTATAGAGTTCTATATCTTCTAAAAAATCCATTACATACTATATTTATTTACTTCAATTCCACCTCTATTTGTATTAGCGGCTTGTTCTTCTTTTCTAACTATATCTTCTAATCTTGTTAATCCATCTACTACTTTCCCCATATTTGATAAGTTAGCTATAAGATCTTTTGCGTGAAATATTGGTTTACCATGATCATCCATTAAATGTAAATCTATATCTCTAAAGTATTTCTCTAATTTAACTATTGATGTCCTAGCAGCTTTTAGTAATCTTACTGCTGAGGTTTCTATTAATTTATCATATTTATCACAAGCACCTAAAACCTTCGCAGAAGGTGTCCATTTCTTTTTATCTTTAAATACACTATTTTTAACTTCTTTAATTCTTTGATCCCATTCATATACAGAAAAAGGAGACTTATGGTCTACCATAAAGTAGACAAAAGCTAACTCAGAAGTTGATAATTCTTTGAACTCTGAAATAGTTAAGGTATACGCACTTGGGACAACCTTACCATCAGAGATATATAATAATTCACTATTCATATTTTTTCTTTACAGCATTTCTTTTCTAGTTTATGTGAGAACGTATCATAAGGATTAGCTCTCCCTCCATATATATTTTGAATACTATATTTATTAAAATGATCAAAAGGGTCCGGTAAAAATACTTTAGCTGTTACTTTATAATCATCCCCGTACAATTCTCGCAGTATAGCAATTCTATGATTACCATCTACTAAATGTAAGTATTTTCGATTACCACAATATGTGAATTGCACATGAATTTTTCTTTTTAATCCATTATCTACAATGTCTTGTTTTAATCTTTCCCATCTATATCTATGATCTCTATTATCTCTAGTTATCTTTTTATAGTATTCTATTTCTTTTATTTTTATTTTTGCAGTTGTAAAATAAATGTAAGGTTCTAAAGCAACATATCCCCCAAGTTTATATATAAGTTCACCTAAAAACTATATTAGCTTTACTTTAAATTTAAAAAGACCTGT
>Ga0098061_1001782_pt1 | contig 10430 bp, 15 predicted proteins | sample 22_taG_FD_92579 | JGI IMG/M metagenome (GOLD analysis project Ga0098061, IMG submission 92579) | Marine viral communities from the Subarctic Pacific Ocean - 22_ETSP_OMZ_AT15343 metaG | ecosystem: Environmental > Aquatic > Marine > Oceanic | place: Subarctic Pacific Ocean | collected 2015-01-20 | reverse complement strand
TTGGTTCCATCGAAGATGCAACCGAGTTTAACATCGAGGTCCTGGTGCTTCACAAGCGCAAGCATACCAAACGCGACAACGTTGCAAGCTAAACCTATTTAATTGCTTGCGCTAAGCCCCTGGTCATTAAGTTGGCCGGGGGCTTTGTCGTTTCTACCTTCTTAGCGTGGGAACTTAATAAAACAACAGCAATTTCAAGCACTTAGAAATCTTGCTAAAATTGTATTGTAGGCCGGCCCCCTCCCCCCTGCCGGGCTGCAAGTATGTCATATAGGAATTTACACCCCCTTGACATTTGACTAAGTACGTTCACAACGCGCAGGCAATTTTCTGGACTTTTCGACTTTTGCAGCGAAAATAGATAGATTCAGGCATAGTTACAGTATAATGGACACGTTACAGAATGTAGTGATTATAGTCGGCTTAGCCGGCGTTGGCACATTGTGGGTAGCAGCAGTTGTAGGTATGCTGCAGCTAGGATGGAAGAGCCTAGTGGCCCCATGGATCGATCGAGAAGAAGACAGGGGCTAGGATGCGACGCGATGACCAACCCGGTAATACATGCGCTAGTGGTACTAGCAGCCATCATAATTCCAGGCGGACTCGTCGTATACTTTGCGTGGCGCTTTAAGGCGCGCTGCAACGAAGCCAAAGAGGCCCAACGTCAAAAAGACCCGATCGAAGAGATTCGAGAAGCATTCCTCAGTAGATACCCTAAGGATTCTTTGCGCGCAAAGGCGCGACGAGAGCGATTGGCGATGTTGCATCGTAGGCGCCGCAAAAATTCCCCCAAATAATTTGGGGTAGATTAAAGTAACTTAAACCTATTTATACCCGTTATGCGCATGCGAGACTTTTTTCGATCTAATGAAGATTTGACTTTTTATGTCTTCTGGACTTGTGTCATTGCTTTAGGAGCGTCTGCATTTAGGATTTTGTCGGCTTTTTGGTAGAATGTTACGCCCAAGTCTTCAAATTTCTAAAAGCGTCGAGTATAATTTAGGGGTCCTTATAACGTTCGGTGGTATAAATCCTTTTGGCTGGCAGACCAATACGCTTACTATTTATTTGCTATTTTTTGAAATTAGCGTAGGATTGCATTTTAAAGGCCGCTACTAACGTGATAGTATTATGAAGGGTGCTTACTATCTTGCAAGGCCTAAAAATTTGGCGAGAAAAAATCGCGGATTTTTGACTATGTACTTAAGAGAGTTTAGCCATGACAATTCTTAATTCTATTCTTTCTGTATTATTATTCTTATGCATCCTTCTGGCATGCTGGCTTGGGGTAATAAATTGGCGCCGCTTCCGCGCACAACAAAAAATTGCCGAAGAATTGGACATTATGCTCAAGTCAACACTGGAGGCGGCACAACGTAACAAGACGGCGGCAGAAAAATGGGGGTTGGATAAGCCCTCTGCCGGCAACGGCAGCCCCAAGGCGATGACCATAGAAGACTTATATAGTCGAGGCCTCACCGGAGAAGACGACATTACATCCCCTCAAATGCTTTCAACTATGTTAACCGTTATAGTTTATAAATACGGAGATCTGAAACTTAGCTTGAAAGACTTCATGAGCGTACCGATTGATGAGTATATCTCTGTTTATGTAGATCAGGGATCAAAAGAGATAATTTTATCTCTTAATCATGAACTGGCCGATGACGGCGCCGGCGCGATGGCACCTTTCGTTGGTAAAGATCCGAGTGGGGATGACACCTTTCACTAAAGTGTGGGCGTCATTTTAATACATGAAGATTGGAGATTTAGTACGAGTGCGGTCTAAGAAGCGTGTTCCTAAACAGATGGGAGTCATAGTTGAGATCTTCAGTGACCTAGACCCCAAAAATCCATGGGTTCGCGTTTTATTTACCAACCCAGTTGAAACTTATCAATGGTGTAGGGCTGGTGGATTGGAAGTTGTAAGCACTAAAGAAGAAATGGACAAATAAAAAGAGGGGCCCGGTTTTGAGCCCCTCTTTAGAAGGCAGCAACACATGTGGGAGTTATGAGTCGCGCCAAAGATTATTAGATGCAAATTTAATCACTTCTTCGGCCGAGTCTTCATTATAGCCATAATTGTCAATTAAAGTCTTAACCATGGCATTAAACTTTCTCTGTTGCTTAACGTCGCGACTCTTACTTTTAGTTACGATACGTGAGATGTCCTTAACCGATGCTACAAGCTTATTTTCAATAGCCTCTCTTAGGGGGCCATAAGACTTCCAGTCAATAGTCTCGCCTCGTCGTAATTTGGCAAACATATAAGAAGAGATGTCAGCCCGGAAATTATTCTTAGCACTTCCTTTGATTCCGATCTGCTCCTCGATGGTTTGAAGAAACTTTTCATCAGGCTCCATGTCTTCACTGGTGATCCTGTCTTTAACTTTGGTATTATTTACATATGCCTCGGCATGATCCAGGTAGTTGTTAAACAAAGATTCTGCTTGTTCTTCATAAGCGGAAACAAATGCTTTGGTAATTTCTTTCTCCAAAAGAGAGAGGTATTCTTCATGCAGTACTTTTTGCAAGAAAGCCAAGCAGCGACTTCTTTCTTCGGGCACTACTATTTGCTCTTTTACTTGTCTGATTAGAGCATCACGAATAGAGATTGGAGTAATCATGCTCTTGGTCGATTCAGCCAAAGCAGCATCTACTGCTTTCATGACAAAACGAGTGGAGATACCTGTCATCCCCTCATCTTCTACTTCTTCTCGAAGGTCCTTAATGTCTACCTTCTTAATGAGGCCCTTTTCGACAATTTCTTCTCCGTTGTAGATTTTCATCTTCGTGAGAGAATCAACTTTGTTCGAAGGCTTGAGTCTGGAGAGAACCGCAAACATCGATGCAATCTCCAAAGTATGGGGCGCTATATGACACTTGAAATCAGATCGATCGATGAGCTTTTGATAAATTTTCACTTCTTGATCAAATTCTAAGCAATACGGAACATTAACTCGGACGATGCGATCAAGAATCGCCTCATTGGTATGTTCCGACTTAAACTTATTCCACTCTGCTTCGTTGCAATGGGCTAAGATGACTCCATCAAAATAAATCATAGCCTGCTTGCCAGGAGAGGGCACGCTCTTTTCTTGTGTAGCTGTAATCATGGTATGAAGGAACTCGGTCTCATTTTTGAAAACCTCTACAAATTCAACGATGCCACGATTGCCTACGTTAAAAGCTCCATTAAGGCTTAAAGCCCGTGGGTCATCCTCGGGGTATAGATCAAGCTTAGAAATGTCTTCAGAACCAATAAGGAGGCTCGTATCTTGTGTATTGGGGTCCATCGGCGGTACCACCCCTACTCCTACTCGACCACGAACGGAAAACGAGGCCTGAGTAATGGGAAACTGAGTATAGTCTCCATTAAATTCTTCTAGAAGACGATGCCTACAAATGGGACACAAATCGCCTTCGATTTTAATATTATAACTTTCCTCAAATTCATCTCTGAGAGATCGGGGAATCAAATGAAGGGGCTCTTCGTTAATGGGGCAGCCGGCTAACTTGTAGAAAGGTTCGCATTCTTCTAGGGCGCCCTTGATGTGTTCTATGAGTGCGGACTTGCCCGCGCCGACGGGGCCCAATAACAACAAGACCTGTCGGCTTTCTTCACCTTTCATGGCTGCAGAGTGAAGGAATCGCATTACTTTAAGAAGGGAGGATTCCATTCCAAAGAATTGAGAGGAAAAATAATTATAGACCTTTAGGTTCTCTCCGTCGAAAAGTTTGCGACAGCGTTCATCGCTTTCATCCAGAGTGGTAATTCCATGAGAAAGAATTTGCTTATATAAGCGCTTGTGCGCCAAGTGAACCACTGCTGGCGCTCCCTCCACAATTTGAAGGTATTCCTCCAATGTTCCCTCGAACTTTTCAGTTTTTTTGCTTTCCTGATGTTTTTTTATACTGTTTAAAAAATTTTTAGTTGCGCTGCCCATAAATTAAAACTCCCACAATTCATTTTCAACTTCGGTGAGGATTTTAACCTCATCACCCCAGAGAATTTCTAAATTCTCAAATACTTTTTTTGCATAGTTTAAGTCTAAATCGCGACCATCATGTTCGTGTTTTAGAATTAAAGTATTATTCTTAGTAAGTTCCTCAACATACACTACAGGCAGTCGATTAAGTCCTACATTATTAATTAATTCGTTTCGAACTTTTTCCCAACCTTCGCCATCCGATATATCATCTATTGTAATAGATTTCTTATCTTTTTTAAACGAATAGCTAAAATAATTCATACTCTCCAAAAAGTCTTGATCCACATAACATCGAAGAAAAGTAATGTCATTATGAATTTCTCGTAGAATTTTGGCTTCCTCGAAACTGGTGTCCTCAATTAGCCGTTCAAAAAGCTTAAATCCTAGATGATAAGGGTTGACTTGCCCTAAGTGGGGACGAATGACTTGGTTATGAAGCTTAATAAAGGGCAGATGGAGATTGTCTGGTAAATTAAGTTCGTTCATAATTTTATAATGGATAGTACACGCCCATCCCTCATTCATTACCTTTGTCATAGCTTGGGGAATAAAATACTTTGAGCTTTCTTCGACAATTAAAAGAAGATTTCTTTCCCATTCTTTTAAAAACTTGCTGTGCTCGGCAAGGAAGCGCAATAAATTGTACTGTGGGGCGAGCGGCACCTTTTCTAAATCAATGTCAGCATCAGGGTCGTCTTGAAGTTTCTTTTGATAGAGCTCGACCAACTCTGAGTGTTTTTTATACTTAAGGCCCGGTACTCTTGGGACTTGGTATTTGATAGAATGTGCGGCATCTAGGATGCGTTCCACGCTATCGATACCGATAGAGGGGTCTTCAATTAGGGATCGTACGTACTTGGCGGCGGATTTAAAGCTATCTATAATGTTATTAGGATCAGTATGGGCGAACATTCGATTATTTTTAAAAAAATCACTGTGGCCTACGCAATGAGCCATCGTTAAAATGTGAATGTGAAGGGCATTCTCTCTCATCAGATAGGCAATGCTGGGATTTGAGTTAATTATCATTTCGTACGGAAGCCCAGTTTGTCCTAAGTTGTATAAAGTGTGCGTTCTTTCATATTCTTTGCCATAAGACCAGTGGCGATAGTGCGTTGGGAGTCCCGTATAAGCCATTGCACCAAGCATTTCTTGATAATCGATGATTTCATAGTCGATTGGGTGCCAATCTAAGCCCAAATCTTCCGCTATACGCAGAATTTTCTCATCCCAACGCATGAGATCTGTTTCTGTCCAGTTACTCATGCGTCTTTTTTGCCCCCAAAAAGGGATTTGAAAGCCGCCCAAATGTGAGAAACGTCTCCAATCATTACTTTTTTAAATTTATTGTCACACAATGGATTAAGTGTGGCCCATAAATTTTCTAATTCTTCATTTTTCCACGCTGAAAAGGTTGCCCAGGAGCTGGCCCCAAAGTTGCTATCACCGTCGTCATCAGATAAACCGCTATAGCTTTCATTTATTTCACAATAACCTGTTAGTTGACTTAATTTTTTGATCTCTTTGAATAATTCTAAAGACTTTTTGTTATCCGAATTCCAATTTTCCCCATCTCCACAATAAAAACTATAGATATTCCACGTATTGGGATGAAATTCTTTCTCAATAATGTCTAATTCTAAGTTTAAACAACTTGAAATTATGGTACCGCCACTAGTACCTACCTTAAAGAAGTCGTCTTCGCTTACGCGTTTTGCATTTGTTGAGTGAGAGAGAAAAACTACCTCCACCTTTTCGTATTTGTGGTTTAAAAACTGGTATAACAAGAAAAAGAAGCTTCTCGCAAGGAATTTTCGGTCTTGAGACATGGATCCAGACACATCCATAAGAAAAAAGATGACGGCCGAGCTGTTTGCCTTCTCTTTTGGCTTAATATGGTGGTATTTTAAGTCATTTTTATGAAAAGGGAAGCGTTCGTCACTGTCGGGGTCATAGGTTCCGGCCTTCTGGGCCATTTTTTTACGCCGGATCTTACGTTTTATGGTTTCCTTCTTGGAAAGACGTGGCCTGATCCCCTGAAAGCGATAGCCTTTGCGGCGAAGTGCCTTTTGGTTGAGAAATCGAAACTGTTTCTTCTCCAAGTCGGGTAATTCAAGGTCGTTAAAGAGATATTCGGCCAATTCCTCAAGGCTAACCTCAACATCATAGTATTCTTCGCCTTTTTCATTAGATCCGCGGCCGGTACCTTGACCTTTTCCTTTGTTGGCGCGCCCTTTGCCAATTTTTTGACCTCTTTTGAGAGAATGTTGCCCTCCGGAGCCAACTGTTTTGTTATTTTGGTTGTTTCCGAAGATAAATCGGTATTCTTTGATCCCTCGGACCGGAATTCTGATTTTTTTCTTCCCGTTTTGGCCAATAATCGATTCTTCGGCAATCACATCCTTAATTGATTCCTTAATAGCCTTATCTATTTTCTTTTTATGACGCACGCGATCGCTAGCGGCTCGATCGACTATGGATTTATGTTTACGGAAGACGCTCATGCACTAATTATCTTAAGAGACCAACTAATAACTATTATAATTGAATTACCAGTGAATGTCAAGACTATAAGACACAAAAGGACGAAAAATGGACAACATTACTGTTTTAAAGCTTGATTCCTCCTATAAACCCATTGAAGTCATCAATTGGAGGGATGCTTTTCTTCTAACATGGCTTAAAAAGGCTTATGTGGTAGAGTATACTGAGAAATTGATCCATTCGGCCTCTCAAACCTTTCGAATACCGGCTGTGATTGTATTAATAAAGTTTATAGACGAAAAATTGTTTACTGTACCCTGCACAAGCAAAAATGTGATGATTCGAGATGATTATCGGTGTCAATATTGCGGAACTGGCGCTGGCGCCGTTGCTTTGAACATCGATCATGTCGTTCCTCGCTCAAAAGGGGGCCAGACGTGCTGGAAGAACGTGGTGGCCTCTTGTCTGGGGTGCAACCAGAAAAAAGGAAACTTTCTGCTGGAACAAACATCATTAAAGTTACTTCGGAAGCCACTTAAGCCTTCATACAGAAATTTGATCAAAAAAAAGATTGGTACCGCCAACGCACGGTGGAATAGGTACTTATAAACTTTTATCTCTACTTATAACAACAAGTCTATGTCAACAAGCCCACCTGAGTCCCCAGTAACCGATCCAATTACGGAATTGCGTGATTTAGTTGATGATTTGGGAAAAAGTGACAATAAAAAGGATTTTTTCAAGCATTTAGTCGCCATTAATGCTAAAATTGATCTTATAAGAGAAGCAGTGGATAGAATGTGCGAAAACACGTCAGGTTGTCATTTTACTGTTAACGAATAGGGTTAACAAGAAAGTTTAAAGATAAATGGAGCTAATTTCAACTCATTTTGTCAAAACTGGGGATGTCGGTTATCATGGCAACCTGTTTGGAGGAGTAATGCTAGCATGGCTTGATGAAGCCGCCGCATCGTTTGCTGCACAGGCTGCAGACACTCCCAGAATGGTTACCAAACACATTGCCGGCCTAACATTCCAAAAACCATGCCGTCCGGGGCAAATAATCAAGATTTATGGCGAGGTGGCCAAAGTGGGCAAGACATCGCTGGTGTTAAACATGGAGGCCCGCCGTCATTCTGTCTACAATGGTACGCAGAAGGCAGTCGTAAGCACACAAATGACTTTTGTTCGCATTGATGGCGATGGTGATGCAATTCCTATTTCCGAAAAGGTAAGACAGAAATATCGCGACCCCAAGGATTTTACATGATTACTTTTTCACCAAAAGCGCAAAATCAACTAGTAAAGATTATTGAGGAACATGAAGCAGTCCGAGTAGCTGTCAAAGGAGGAGGTTGCGCTGGGATGTCGTATACTTTAAATATTTGCGAAGAATACGACGAGGAAGATCTCCTAATCAAAATTGAACATGTAAATGTGTATGTTGATCCTCACAGCGCCCTACTATTGACTAATACCATAATTGATTTTGTTCAAACTGGTTTAATAGAAGGCTTTGTCTTCAATAATCCTAATGCCAACACCACATGTGGGTGTGGTATGAGCTTTTCTTAAATAAAGAATAAAAATTTTTCTGTAGCAGCATCTTTGATGTCTCCTAGTTAAAATAGGAGGTATTTTATTATGTTACGAATGATTTTGATAACATTATGTCTGTTAGCAGCCGCATGTGCGGCACCGAATAACACAGTTTCTGATAGCCTCGACACCCAAAAAGATCTTTCACCAGCGGATGTGGAAGACGATGTATTTCTTTCCGCACTTGAGGGGATTCATGATGTAAATCCGTGGGATCTTCTGCCACTTAGTCCGATCGCGTGGGACACTTGCTCTGGAGAGGAGGGTGATCACCCTTGCAATCTGATGGGCCCTGATCAAAATGGAGACACTTTCGGTCTCTACGCAAACTATGGGCGCCCAATCGTTTTGGACTTCTCTACGGGCTGGTGTGGCCCTTGTCGGCAAGCTGCTGCACACGCTCAAGAAGTTCAGGATCTGTACCGAGACTCTGGGCTCCTCTATGTAACCGTTCTAATAGAAACTAGTAACGGAAGCGTACCAACTCAAGCCGATGTGGCTGCGTGGGCCGCGGAATATGGGAATACTGATTCTCTTGTGGTTGCCTCTAGTCGGGCAATACTTCAAAGCGGAGGAGGCACTTGGCCATTGAGTGGTTGGCCAACATTTTATTATATTGATGATGAAATGGTGTTGCGAGACATTGATCGTGGGTATAGTGAGCAGGAAGTTCTCTTTTCCATTGATTGGTTGTTGACTTTATAAATCGCGCCTAAAGGTGTCGCAACAAGATGGGATCGACGGATTAAAAATCGGAGACCTGGTTAAAAAACTTCAAGGACGCCGAGGGGGTGCTCTCGCAATTATAGCTGACATGTGCATAAAAAATTATTATGAATTTAATCCATGGATTCGAATTGTTTATGCGGATGAAGTTGGCGGCTATGAATGGGTCCAGCGAGAAGGACTAAAAATTCTTGTAGATGACTAGAAACCCATAACTATTTATAGTATGAATTATCTCGATAAAGCGTTGAGCAGCCTTAGCGGCGCCGCCCTTGAAGAATACGAAGAACTAATTGAACTTTGGATTTGAAGAAACTTATTTTAAGAGCGTCTACAAAGAATTACTCACTAAATTTGATCTAGGCCGGGTACGAATACTAAAATTAGAACCAAGAACGTGCTTGAGTTATCATCGAGACCCCGAACCTCGTATACACATACCTCTTACTACAAACCCTGGAGCACTGATGATTGTGGACCAGTTTGCCGTCAATCTGCCTGCTAATGGTCGCGTATATTATACTAATACATTAAAGTACCACTCTGTCCTAAACGGTGGCGAGCATGAGCGCATTCATTTGGTGGCCACAGTTCTTGACGAAAAATAAAAGTAGTTCTTGACATACATTTTGTGTGTGTTATACTGTAAATGAATGAAAAGGTATAATTATAATAATGAAACACATAATAAAAGAATGGCGAAAGTTCCTGGTTGAAAAGCGAGGATTTGGTGAGGGGGAACCTCCCGATGACACTCCGTGGTACAAAAAGCGCACTATCGTCGTAGAAGACGAAGATAACCTAGAACAAAACACTTATTCGTTCGATTTTGACAATACCCTTATCCGTTACAAAACGCTAGAAGACGGAGATGTGGTGTATCTCGGACCCCACGTAAAATACATCAATATTCTACGCCAATTGGCAGAGGATGGACACCAAGTTGTAATTGTTACATCGCGCACCCCACTTGATAAAAAATTTCCATGGGATGATGCTCCAACTCCAGAAGAACTCGTCGCAGAATTGAACCTTCCAGTAGAAATTATTGAATACACAAGGGGCAACTTAAAAACAAAGAAACTTTTAGACTTAGGGGTATTACACCACTGGGATGACGACCAAGAGGAGGTCGATGCTGCAATAGAAGCCGGGATTGAAGCAACTAAAGTTCCGGTACCCGGGGAAGAAACCCAACAGTTGCGAGATAAATGGCTCAACCACATGGCAAAGCACGAAGACGAAACTAATTAATTATACGCCGGAGCATCGTGGTGATATGAAAATTAGTCAATTTAATCAACTTATAGCCGAAGAAACAAGAATCTTTCTTCGCGAAAGCAACAACACAAAAGTGCTCGCAGCGCTAGATAAGCTAATACAAGCTGCACCTGGGCCTATTCCTGAGTTGGAGAAGGTTGTTGTTTCTAACCTTCTTCCCTATATTGCATCAACATTACCGGAATCTTTAGAAGAAGTAGAGGGTGATGATAGTCCACCTATAGAGAAAGCCGCTGCAGCTGCCAAGGGCGCAGCTGGTACCGCAGGCTATGTCCTCTCTCATCTCCCCATGGGAAAAAGACTAGGAGTGATGATTGCCACGGCTCTTGACGCCACCACAGCCGATCA
>Ga0098061_1001779_pt1 | contig 10434 bp, 10 predicted proteins | sample 22_taG_FD_92579 | JGI IMG/M metagenome (GOLD analysis project Ga0098061, IMG submission 92579) | Marine viral communities from the Subarctic Pacific Ocean - 22_ETSP_OMZ_AT15343 metaG | ecosystem: Environmental > Aquatic > Marine > Oceanic | place: Subarctic Pacific Ocean | collected 2015-01-20 | reverse complement strand
TTCCATTTCATTAGTTGCCGACCAACAAGAGTATGACCTACAAAGTGCATTTAGTGCATCTATACAAGACCATGAATCAATAAGTGGTTCGGTTGATAAAAGAATAACGGTACAAAAAGTTTTTAATACTCCAACAGCTGCTATGACAAGATTTTATGACCCATTTGTTGGTACATATGACCAGAGAATGATGTTAGATAGTTTTGGATTTGCTTCATATTCTCCGGCAACTACATTTATATTAAGACCTATGTATTATGATGTTTTAAGGGCACAAGCTATTGAAACAAGTGATGCTCTTAGAAAATCAAATTATTCTTTTCAAATTGTCGATAACAGAGCAAAATTATTTCCAATTCCAGATGGTGGTGATGCTGGAAATAAAGTTTGGTTTGAATATTATATTAGAGATGATTTAAATAAAACAACTGAAGACCATACATCAGATAGAGTTTCGGACCCAAGTAACGCTCCTTATGAATTTATAACATATAATTCTATAAATGCGGTTGGTAGACAATGGATTCGAAAATATTGTTTAGCATTATCAAAAGAATTATTGGGTATAATTAGAAGTAAATACCAATCAATGCCAGTTCCAAATGGTGAAGTAACTATGGATGGTGAAGGATTAAAAGCTGAAGGTAGAGAAGAGAAACAACAATTATTAGATGATTTAAAAGAATTTTTAGAATCAGTATCATTGACAAACAGAGCTAGAGAAGAACAAGAACAAGCTGAAGCAAATCAACAAGTATTGAATAAATCACCAATTGGTATATATTTAGGATAGTATTATGGCTAAACCATTTTTCATACCACAAAAAGAAATTGATTTAATTGATTCTATGAATACTGAATTGATTGATGAGATTGTCGGTCAAGAAGTAGATATATATAAAGTTTCAACAGAAGATGTTAACAGTAATATGTATGGAGAAGCATATGATGGTGTAAAAACATTTGAAAAAGGTTTTAGGGTTAATTGTTTAATTCAATTTGATGAGCCAGAAGCATTACAGGATGAGTTTGGACCTGATTATATGGCTAGAGTAGAAATATTTTTCTTGAGAGCTTCATTATCTGGATCTGATTTCTATCCTGAGGTAGGAGATATCGTAGATTGGAATGAGCACTATTTTGAAATAAATGGAGTTACAGAACCTAAATTAGTAGCTGGTCATCCAGATTATTCTCACGATGTAAAAGCTACCGCTACGAGAACTAGACTTTCATCTGTTAATTTTGACGAAAGGGTTAGATAATGTCAGTTAAACCATTAAAAGTAGGTCAAGTTTTTTTACAAAAGAAGATTGCTAATAGCAAAAGTAAAGAAATAAATGAAACAATAAAAAATGTTCCTATAGGTAATGGAAATTTAAATATGTCTAAGTTACTTAATGAAGTAATTGATAAAATTGATTCAATTGGCACTAGAAATTTATATGGTGAAAATAATATGATATCTCCAGCTGGAAATTTAAATTTGTCACCTGCACCAGTTGAGGTAGATATAAAAAGAGAGATTGCAATTGGAAAGGTTGATAAAAATGCAGTTAAATCAGAAGAGATTAAAGGTAAAGTAAATAATAAACTTGATAAATTGAGAGCATTAAGGAAAAAATAATGGCAGTTAAACCAATAACAAACTCATTACCACTTCAAAAAGACCAAGTTAGTAGAGCCAGCCAAGTATCTGATAAAGATAATACAGTTAATAACAGTACCAATAGAGAAAAGAAGATTTTTCCTGGTGGAAAGGATTTTACAAAAAATTACGAAATTATATTACAAGATTTAGATTCCGCTATTATGAATCATATTAAAAATGTAATGAAACTTAAAGTTAGGGAGAATGGTGAATTAGTAAGTGTTCCAATTATGTATGGTAACGAGGAAAGATGGGCAAGTATTAAAAAACACGGAGTTATCAGAGATAAAAAAGGAGCTTTGTTATTACCTTTAATGGTATTTAAAAGAACTAATGTTGAATTTAATGATACACTTCCTTCTTACAAACATGATATCAATGGAGAGTTTGCTCAAGTTGTTAGGTCATCTAAATGGTCTAAAGATAATAAATATACTCAATTTTCAGTTCAACAGGGAGCAAAACCAGTTCAAGAACAAATTATTACTGGAGTACCTCAATATGTAAATACTACATATGAATTTAATGTAGCTTCTTCTTATATAACTCAAATGAATACTATAGTTGAATCATTTGTACAACAACATAACACTTATTGGGGTGATAATACCTCTTATAGATTTTTATGTCAAGTTGAGGGTGGCATGGCTGATGCATCGGAAGTGGATGTTTCTGGTGAGAGAATTATCAAAACAAATTTTACAGTTTTATTAAAAGGATATTTATTACCTGAAATTATAGCCAATGTAGTTCAACAGATGAGATTTAATACTAAAAAGCAGTTAACAGCTGGAAGAGTAACATTTGCGGAAGATACATCAGGTAATAGTCTGAGTTTAACAAAAAGAACTTCAGAAGTATCTGATATTTCTGAAAAATAGCAATAAAAAACAAGCTTTTGGCTATTTTATTGTATATTTATATACGAAATAATATATATAATATTTATGTTACAATAAGGAGGTTTTATGGCAGAAGACAATAAAAAATTTTCAGAAGAAGAGATTAAATCATTGAAAGAACTTCAAGATGGATATGTAGGAATACAAGCAAGATTTGGCCAAATTGCAATCGCGCGAGTTAATTTAAAAAATCAAGCTGATGAATTAGTTAGAGCTGATGATACGATAAAAGATGAATTTCTTACCCTACAAAAACAAGAAAGAGACCTAATCGATGAACTTACAAAAAAATATGGTGAAGGAACAGTAAATCCATCTACCGGAGTTTTTTCTCCAGATGCAGGGTCTGGAACTTCAGCTGAAGATAAAAAATAAATTAACGCGTTAATAATTAAACTTGGAGAAAAATCATGGCAGAAAGAATAGTTTCCCCTGGTGTATTTACTAGTGAAATAGACCAATCTTTTCTACCGGCAGCAATCTCAAACTTGGGAGCTGCACTTATCGGTACATGTACTAAAGGTCCCGCATTTGTTCCAACAGTTGTGAACAGTTTTACGGACTTCAATTTAAGGTTTGGCAATTTAAGTCCATATCATTATTTACCCTATACAGCACAAAGTTATTTAAAAAATGCTACAAGTGCAACTGTAGTTAGGGTTTTAGGTGACAGTGGATATACAGCAACCAAACCAATTTTAATAAAAACAGTAGGAACAGCCGCAACTGGTTCAACCGGTTCAATTGCATTTGGAAGTGCGTCAAGAGATGGTGGAACAGCCGTTGACGGTGATTTTCTTATGGTTACTGGAAGTAGTGGTACAACATATAGATTTATTGTTGATACAGCACCACTTTCACCAAATACATCAACAGATTTTTATGTTCTTGGTGTGGGTATACACCCAACTGCATCTTTTATGGATGGTCTTATGGGTGCTATTAATACATCATCATTAGCAGCTAGTGAAATTGGTACTTTTTCTCAAGACGCAAGTTTACCACATGTTCTTATATGGTCATCTTCTACTGATTATGGTGCTGGAACTAGTATCGGATTCAATACAGGGTCACTTAATGCGACTCCTGGACTAGCTTTATCATCTTCTAATATAGCCGATGTAATTGGTGATGGATTAGAAGGACCAGGTGGAGGTACTAACGCCGCTGGTGTTGGTGTATTAGCCGCTGTTTTCCCAACTGGGTCAGGTGCAGATGCATCACTTGCAAGTTCAGTATTAGTTGCTACTGATGGAAATGCAAGTCCTACAATTCAACAATTTGCAATTAAATGGACAAATACTGATTATTCACCTACAATGTCATTAGTAAGTTCAGATTCTAATTATATTTGTAGTGTATTAGGAGAAGGTGCACAATCATCTGCTCCACATCAAGGATATGTTTATAAGATTTGGAAAAGTAAATGTAATAATTCAACAGCAACTGATGTGATTACTGGTACTGAAGATACTAATACTGCTTTTGGCGGATATTCAGATGCTCAAACACCAGTTGTACAATCACAAACTGGTTCAACTTCTACAGATGTAACTGATTTATTCCAATTCCAAACAATATCATCGGGTGAAGCTGCTAATAGAGAGATAAAAGTTGCTATATCTAATATTAAAAAACCTGGTTCGATAGCTGGTACTGATTATGGTACATTCGATGTTTTAGTTAGAAGGTTTGATGATACAGATAAAAGACAAACTGTATTGGAAACATTCGCTGGAGTAAATCTAGACGAAAGTTCTGCAAATTATATTGTGAGAAGGATAGGTGATGAGAAATGGTCATTGAATACAGCTGTTACTCCTCCTAAACTTCAATCATCTGGTGAGTATCCAGTACAATCAAAATATGTTAGGTTGACTAATATAAATGAATCTATTAAAAATGGAACTTTAGGTACAAGTATTATGCCGTTTGGATTTGGTTCTTATTCTTATCCATTTAATGCTGAATCTACTGATGTATCTATAGATATTCCATTGAGATTAAATCAAACTGGTAGTGATGACAGTGCTTATAATAGTAAGATACATATGGGAGTAGCTTTTGACAGTGGTTCTGGACAAGGTGCTTACAAAAATGATATCTTACCTTATTTAAGTCCACTTCCAAGTTCAGTTACTAGTACTATTTCAAGTTCTAGGTTTAATTTATCTGATTTAGGATTTACAACAGATACTGCTTTAGCACATAAGAAATTCATTATGGGATTCCAAAAAGGTAACGATGGATTCGATGCCAATTATTGGGGTGGAACTAATGGTTTATTCTATGGATTGGGACATGCTCAACCAGCTGGTGATGATGCGACATCTTACAAAAATGCTATAGATTCAGTATCTAATCCAGATGAAACGGATATTAATATGTTGGTAACTCCTGGAATCAATAAGAAAAATCATAGTGCTATCTATACAAAAGCTCGTGATATGGTAGAAGATAGACAAGATACTTTCTATGTATTTGATACTGGTGATTATGATTCTTCTATATCTGATGTAATTGGGTCTGCTAATGGTATTCAAACTGAAGATACAAATTATGCAGCTACATATCATCCATGGGTTAAGATTAATGACTCTGACAATAATAAGCAAGTTTGGGTACCACCTTCAGTTGTGGTTCCTGGTGTCATAGCATTTACTGATAAAGTTGCTCATCCTTGGTTCGCTCCAGCTGGATTGAATCGTGGTGGATTGACAGAAGCAGTAATGGCTAAAGAAAGATTAACACACGCTGATAGAGATACTCTTTATGAGAATAGAGTTAATCCAATAGCCACATTCCCAGGTGAGGGTGTTGTAATTTGGGGTCAAAAAACACTCCAAGCTAAACCATCTGCACTTGATAGGGTGAATGTAAGACGATTGTTGATATCATTGAAGAAATTCATTGCATCTACTTCGAGATACCTTGTATTTGAACAAAATACAAACGCTACAAGACAGAAATTCTTGAATATTGTGAATCCTTATATGGAACAAGTTCAGTCTAATTCTGGATTGAGTGCATTTAGAGTGGTGATGGATGAGACAAATAATACTCCAGATGTAGTTGATAGAAATCAATTGAAGGGAAGTATATTCATTCAACCAACAAAAACTGCTGAGTTTATAGTTCTGGACTTCGTTGTACTACCTACAGGTGCTACATTTCCTGAATAAATAAACAAAAAACATACATAAATGAAAAAAGCTCACAATAAATCGTGGGCTTTTTTCTTTTAAATGATATTTATATATGAAAAAACTTACTAATTAATTTTGGTAATTATTAAGAATTAAATAGTGATACTCTAGGAGAATAAGAATGGCTAAATTAATTGATGCTAATGACATAATGTTTACCCCTTTTGAGCCAAAGCTCAAGAATAGATATCTGTTTCAAATTGATGGGGTTCCTGCTTATCTTGTAAAGACGGCAAATAGACCTAATATAGAATTTGAAGAAGTAACTTTAGAACACATGAATGTTAAAAGATTTGTAAAAGGTAAAGGTACATGGTCTGAATTGGAAGTAACTCTATATGACCCAGTAGTACCTTCAGCAGCTCAAGCTGTAATGGAATGGGTAAGATTATCACATGAATCAGTAACAGGAAGAGATGGTTATTCTGATTTCTATAAGAAAGATGTTACGATTCAAGTATTGGGTCCAGTAGGTGATATAGTTGAAGAATGGAAATTAAAAGGTGCATGGATAAAATCTGCTAATTTTGGTGAATTATCATTTGAATCTAATGACCCTGCTGACATAACAGTAACATTAAGATATGATTATGCAATCTTACAATTCTAATAAAATTTAAACCACACAATCATACCACATAAGAAAAACCCCATTTTTTTGGGGTTTTTTTTATATTTGTATATATTTATATATGAAATATCTATAGAGGTTTTATGAAAATAAGTTTTGATGAAATAATAGAACAGGTTTTAGAACACGAAGGTGGTTATGTCAATGACCCAACTGATTTGGGTGGTGAAACCAAATATGGTATCACCAAGAGATTCTACCCAGATGTCGATATTAAAAATCTAACAAAAGAACAGGCCAAAAAAATCTATTACGATGATTATTGGGTAAAAAATAAAGTACCACAATTACCTGATAATTTAAAACATATATTTTTTGATATGTGTATTAATCAAGGTAGAGGAACTGCGGTTAGAGTATTACAGAGAGCTTGTAATGCGAAAGGCGCTGGTTTATCAGTAGATGGTGGATTTGGTCCGTCAACATTAGGTGCTATTAATAAATATAAACCTTGTGATAATAGAGTCAGATGCTATAGATTAAAACATTATTATGATTTAGTAAATAAAAAACCAGAACAAGAGAAATTTTTGTTTGGATGGTATAAAAGAGCACTAGAAGTGTAGGAGATAAAGTTATGGCAAACAGTAATGAAATATATAATACAATTAATAATTTATTTGAAGATTTTCAAGAAAATCACAGAAAATTTGAAGAAAAAGGCACAAAAGCGGCTGGTGGTAGAGCAAGAAAAGCTATCGGCGAAATAAAAAAATTAGTTACAGATTACAGAAAAGCATCTGTATCAGAATCTAAGTAATAGGAGCAAAAGATATGGCCGAAGGAAAAGATTCAAAAACCCAAAAGTTTCCAAGTGAAACTATTGATTTACCGAGTGGTGGTAAATTATATCCAGAAAGTTCACCACTTAAAGGTGGTAAAATAGAAGTAAAATATATGACAGCTAGAGAAGAAGATATTCTTACATCACAAAATCTTATAAAAAGAGGAACTGTTATTGAAAATTTATTATCTTCTTTAATATTAACTCCTGGAGTTGATATTGATGATTTATTTTTAGGTGATAAGAATGCACTTATGATAGCAGCTCGTATTTTGGCATATGGACCTGAATACGAAGCAGAAATTACAGACCCAGCAGACGGTCAAAAAATATCCCACAAATTTAATTTAGCTGATTTGGATTATAGAGATATTCCAGATAATGTTAAATATGTTACAAATGAATTTGAATTTGAATTACCAGTATCAAAGATAAAAATAACTTTTAAATTATTAAATGGTCATGATGAAAAACTCATTGATAGAGCTTTAAATTCTTTTAATAAAGTTGGAGTAGCTTCATCGAGAGAAATTACTACGAGATTAAAAGCTTGCATTCTTAGTATTGGTGATGAAACCGAACCATCACAGGTTCATCCAATGGTTGACAATATGTTGTCAAGAGATACATTAGCTCTCAGAAATTATATGAACGAGATAACACCAGATATAATTTTAAAGGAAACGGTGGAATTGGGAGGGCAGGCAGTCGAAGTAGATATACCAATGACAGCCTCTTTCTTTTGGCCTTCTACCTCATCATAAAAAAGACTTACACGAAGAAATATTCGATTTAATTCATTTTGGTAAAGGATTTACACATTCTGATGTGTATGATATGCCTGTATATTTACGCAGATTTTATATTAAGAGATTGATACATGTTAAGGATACACAGAAGAAAGCTGATAAAAAATATCAATCTAAAATGCATAAACCTCCAAAATTCCGAAAAAAGTAAATTCAAACATTTAATAATTTCATAAAGTTGATATTTATATATGAATAAAACTATCTATTAGGAGTTTTAATGAAAAAGAAATCATATACATATATGGACAAGTCAAATTTAATTTCTGAAGGATTTTCAAAAGTTCTTCTTGGTTTGATAGCCGGCGCTCATTTAGTTAAATTTTTTCAATTTCTGAAGAAGAAAAACATATCAAGAAAATATATATCAAGTATTAAGGGTGATATTAAACAATTAAATAATCTAAGACGAGATATGGAAAGAGATTATGAGAAAGAATTTGGTAAGAAAATAGATATGACAGATTTAGAATTAAAAGACTTTAATTTGTAAGGAAAAATAAATGGCCAAAAACACCGTAAAAGATTTACAATCAGTAAGAGATGTTTCGAGTGAACTTGCTCAAATGATAGGTATGCATGAGGAAGGTTTTGAGAAAATGTCCGGATCTGCGAAGGATATGGTTAATTGGATAAAGAGGTATAATACTGAACTTCAGAAAGGTGGAAAATACGGTGAAGCTTCTGATAAAAAATCTGTAAACATGGCCAAGCAATTAAGTAAAACCTCTCAAGTAATATTAAATAAAAATCATACCATGAAAGACCTACAGAAAGAAATGGTACGATTGAAGGTTGCGGGTAATAAAGTAGATACCAAAAATGCTCAAAATTTAATAAAGATGGCTATACAAAAGAAAAAGATAGCAGAATCAACCACTAAAATGAAGGATGGGATGAAGGCAGTAGATGGTGCTCTTGGTGGTATTGGTGCTAAAATAGCAACCATGTTAATGAATCCTTTAATGATTGTTGTATATTTGATACAATTTATTATTGAAATTTTTACAGATTGGTCTAAAACAGTTGATGCATTGGGAAAATCCTTTGGTTATCTAGGTGTAGAAGCTGGTAATTTACATCAACATGTCCTAGGATTTGAAAAGAGTACAAAAGGGCTAGGGATCTTTTGGGATAAAATGGCTGGTGCGACAATGGTTGCGGCAGAGAGTATGGGTAAATCAGCTGAGGCAGCTGTAACTTTAGGTTATCATTCAACTAGAATCGGAATGGCTATTGGATTGACTGGTGAAGAGGTTGTAAGTCTTCAAGATAATTTACAAAATCTATCAGGTGTAAATGCAGATATAAGTGAAGAATATATAAAACAAGCTACAGCACTAGCAGAACAAAATGGACTTGTACCATCTGTTGTTATGAAAGATGTTGCTAAGAGTAGTGAACATATAGCCGATTTTACAAAAGACGGCGGAAGAAATATTCTAACAGCAGCCATTCATGCAAGAAAATTTGGAATGAATTTAGATACTGCCGCAAAGATATCCAATTCATTATTAGATTTCCAATCTTCTATTCAAAAAGAAATGGAAGCTTCTGTAATGATAGGAAAACAATTAAATTATAATACAGCTAGACAAAAAGCATTACAGGGTGACCTAAAAGGTGCGATGGGTGATATTATAGACCAATTGGGCGGGGCTTCAGAATTTAATAAATTAGATGTATTACAGAGAAGAGCATTAGCTCAATCTATTGGAGTAAGTACTCAAGAATTAGCTAAATTTATGAATATGCAAGATAAAGTTTCTGAAACATCTCAAGTCACTAAAGAGAATATGTCTGAGACTGATATTTCACAGATTAAAGCTGAAAATGCTTTAAGTGCACTAACTCAGGTTAAAAATGCATTTGAAGGAATAAAAAAACAAATTCAAGAAGAACTTATTGGACCTTTTACAAAGCTTAGAACTTTACTTGTTGGTGACCCACCTGGAAGTGGTGGATTACTTTATTGGATTGGTAAGTTAGGTGATGGAATAGCAGGATTCTTTAATTTATTTGTAAATGGTCCTGAAAGAGCCGTTAAAGGTTTAATGAAGATATTAGGTAAGTTGAAAGCTATAAAAACCTTTATAGTAGGTTTTGTGAAGGGAATTCCTAAAGCTGTTGCAACCTTTTTTGGTTTAGGTGGAGATGCTGCAAAAATAGTCGCTAAGACAGGGTCAAAAGCAACACAAGAAGGTGTTGAACATATTGTTAAAAAGAAAGTAGGTCCTGCAGTAGTGGACACAATTATTAAAAAAACAGGACCTAAAATAGTTTCAAAAGTTGTAACTGAAAGTTCTTCATCCGTAGCTCGAGCTTTCTCTTCTCCAAAAGTTACACAAACAATGGTTAAAAATGCGACGGAAGCATCGGCTGGTTTTATAGCTAAACAGATACCTATTATTGGTACATTGGTAAATCTAGGATTTGCAGGTTATAGAGCAT
>Ga0098061_1001778_pt1 | contig 10435 bp, 18 predicted proteins | sample 22_taG_FD_92579 | JGI IMG/M metagenome (GOLD analysis project Ga0098061, IMG submission 92579) | Marine viral communities from the Subarctic Pacific Ocean - 22_ETSP_OMZ_AT15343 metaG | ecosystem: Environmental > Aquatic > Marine > Oceanic | place: Subarctic Pacific Ocean | collected 2015-01-20 | reverse complement strand
TTTTTTGTTCTTTTGTTAAATCAGTCATTATAAAACCCCGTAGCTAAATTTTTATCTTTAACCTCATCAACATCACAGGTTAATCTATCAATAAGTTTCTTTTTAATTACCATACTCTCATCCCAATTCCCACCATCTACAAGCTCCCATGCTTCATCAGCACTGTTAGCTTCAACTAGAATGGTCTTACCAACATTCTCTGAGACTATTACTTCAAATTTCTTAGCCATTTTTACAACCCTCCAGATAAGTGTCCATTTTCTCACGCATCTCGTAGTTTTCTTCCGTATCTTCTTCATCTACCTCAGGAGACTGATGATCTTCATACATAGTATCCCAAGCGAGAGCTTTCTCGCTAAACGATTTTAGCTTATGGTAAACATCTTCGTCCGTATAACCATTTTCCCAAGCATTGTCGCCAAAGGCTATCTCCCAAGTGTCCTCTGCAAACATCCTATCGACTACGACTTCGTGTTTACTTAACATTATTGTTATGTCACTCATTTGCTTTTCCTTTTTCAAAATCCCAGATTGCATTAGATAAGGTTGAACGCTTTATCTCTTTTCCGTCAGCAACCTCTTTGTTAATAACTTTTACAAGATACCTTAATAGATCATTACTGATTGTCATCATTCTTAACATGGTTTCATTATACCTTATGTATCGTTAATTGCAAGTAGAAACTTTAGCTTTTTCAAAATTTCTTTCTAATCGCATTACATTAGCAAGTACAACTGCTAATCGCTCGATAATCATGTCCTTAGTGCCATGTAGCTCTAAGTATGTTCTCTTATCAACGTCTTCACGCTCATTGTTCCAATTATAAGCTACATTAGGAACCATGAAGTACACACCTTTAGCATCATCCCAAGAAATCTTGATGTAAGCACTACTGTAAGAACTGGAGTGGTGTCTATCATGCTTTCTAACTTTAGGTACGTAATAATTTTCACTCTCACCAGTGTGTTTGAGGCACTCGGAATACTCAAACTCTATCTTAATCATATTTGCCATCTCTTCCGAGTTGATTGTCCAATCGCCTGATGGTGTTTTACTCCACGAGTCTTCGTGGCATCTTGACTTATAGAGATTATATTTGCGTGTTTTAAATAACGCAATGTGGTATCCAGCTTCTTTGATAATAGGTCGAATTTCGTCATAAAGCTCGCTAAGAGCCTCTTGCTGACGCTCTAGTTTTTGTTTTGCTAGTGCTTCCTTATTGTCTAACTCAGCATCCAAGAGTGCTATGTTATTATTGATTAGTTTTTTTAAGTCCACTTTATTCTCCTAGTTAAAACTTGTTATGCTCTAAGTATACTATATGTATCGTCGATTGCAAACAGAAACTTTACATTTATTACCAAATACTAATTTTTCCTAGTAATATATCCCTAAACATCATCCAGTCTGAAATCTTTGCATATATAGGCTTTTTGAAAGCCGCCGGAGTATTTTTTTCAAAGATAAAATGTCCACTCCAAGCGAATGGATATACTATAAAGGGAATAAGGGGGATAAGCAACCAGTACATATTGTATAGTGTCCAAACTGTATACGTTATGGTAGCTAGTTGTCCTATGAAGTGCAAGAGTCTACACTTTGGATTTTGATGCAATGTTAGATAATGCTTATAGTATTCAGATATGTTCAACTTATTCTCCTGAAGTGTTGTGATAAAAAGCTGACAGTTGGCGACTCATTGCGCACGGCGGGAATCCCAGCGTCACCTAACTGCCAGCCTGTTTTTTTGTTATGTCCTAAGTATACCATACATATCGTCAGTTGCAAGCACAAACTTTAATCTTTTCTGTTTTTTTTCCATATCCATCTTAATGTTAGCCCAAAGACCACATGGAAGAGGACAAATACAACTACATCCATTGTTTTTCCCCTATGGAGCCGTGTTTCTATCTATTAAATCTTCAACCTCTTGGCTGACACGCATTATTCTATCATACTTATCGGGCTTTGTCAACCTTTTTCTTGAACTACTTTCGAGAAGAACCTGATTATTCATTTCTCTATCGTATAATGTATGGGTAACGATGAATGATTTAGACGTTACTTCACGTATACATTCCTTTTGTTTGTCATAGAATACACATATCCATTTTTTTCCAAATCTTCTAGGTGTTATATTCTTTTTAAAATCTGGAAGAGCATATGCCGCTAGAGTAACCCTGAAGTCCAAAACAACAAACCCTGAACCTCTATATAGATTACCAGTAGTCTTACCAGTCTCGTCTCTCTCTGGTATAAGTAGAGGGGATTTCCAATCCCACCAAATTATCTGCACTAATCTTTGTGAAATCGCCCCATTCTCATTTTCTTGATAGACATGGTTTATTTCTACAACGTCAGAGGTATCTTTAATTACTATATTGTCTTTTGGAGTGCTATCAAGAAGGATGCACAGTAGAGGTATAAAGAGCTTAAGCATTTTTGTCTGCTATCTCAAGCGCGATACATGAGGCAAACATTAGAAGCGAGGTAACAAGAGCTACAGCACCACCACCTATTATATATATGGGGATATTTATAGTGGCAAAAAATAAACAAATATCTCGGCTAGTCTTTATCTTCATAGTACTCTAACTGATCTTCTATTTCTCTTGCGAATTTTAGACACTTAATCCAAGCCTCTTCCTGTTTTGAGAGGTCAGCATAGCAGAAGTCTTTTCCTACCTGTTGCCTTAATCCTTCATGGATAATGTAGACTCTAAAGCAGTTTTCACTAACAATGTGTATAGCTTTTACTATCATACCGACCCCTTTTTCGCTACAGAATTTGATTACAAGTTATATTAGATTTAATTAGCCTTACAATTAGTTTTAATTATATTGTTGTTATTAATTGGACATATTGACCGCATATATATAACATACACAATAAGTGGTCTACTTTTTACAAATAATCTAAAGCTGGCTGAATACATAGCCATATAAAGAGATAACGGATGCCCAGAATATTACAAACCAGATTTTTTCACAGATTCGTAAAACCCCTATTTTTTTAGTATTTTTATTCAATGTCTTTCCTTATAAGCCATATAACATATACAACAACAATACAACAGTAACTTAACAGATATATTGCCTAAAATATTTTAACCGTTATTAGTCATATCTTAAATTGAACCTCGTGCCCGCGCAATAAGTCAATAAAATTAATTTTTTGTTTGATATTGGGTTTAAAACCCACTCAAGTACTAAAGAAAGGGTTGATATGGGCGATCTAATTCCCTATAGGGGCATATTAGTGACACATTACAACAGATTCATTAAATTTTCTTAACAGTTTTAAACCAAACCGGAATTTTTTAGTTGCTATTGTTGTATACGTATGATATAATGAAGACATATTAAAAAAGATAAAAGGCCGGAATTTTAATAGCTAAATTTAGCCGGAAAATACATGAGCTTTTTTCCACTTTTTGCAGATTTTGTTAGCAGAGTTTCATATTGAATCAATGTATAATAAAGTACATCTGTGTAATAGGGATTTATTAGTGACAAAACATATAGGATATTATGCTTTACTAAAGTTAATCACTTTACTATTAATCTTCTTATTGATTGTCGTTCGATATGAGAATAAGGAGTATTATTTCTATGCAGTTGTAATTACTTTCCTAACTTCCCTTGAACATCTTATCTATAGTCTAGTACAGGACAGAAAAGATAAGGGATATTAAAATTTTACTAAAATAACCAGTTTCACCAATACTGGATAAAGTATGTTACCCTTCATATCTTTAAATTGGTGCAACATCAAAAGGGGCGGTTTCTTTGTTACCGTATATAGTAAGTTTGTTATTTCTTAGCTATAAAATAAAGTTACAGCAAAAATATCATGGTTCAATAGTACCATATAAAGTAAGTTATGACGGTTCTTAACTTTAAACTGTTGTTATAACAAAACCGTCAAAAATATCCTAGTCTCATCAGTACTAGATAAAGTAAGTTTTCCAGTTCTTATCTTTAAACTGATGCAGGATCAAAACTGGTTTTTATTTTTATAAAGAAAAGAGTTCCTTATGAGAGTTACTTGGAAATGCTCTCTGTACTATATCCAAGTATAGTTGGGGACTTAAAAAGTTGCCGCTAGTTATTCGTAACATGCGGGGTGGCGGTGGGATTATTTACAGCTTTTTAAATGTAATTAAAATTTTTAAAACTCGGGAACTCGGGTGCTATTGACCAACTATAGACCATGAAGCTAATTAGGAAGGAACATCCCCTATTATGTTAAAGAAAATAAGAGTCCTCATTGCGGCTCCCTTTATACTTTTATCTGCTTTTTTTAAAATTATATCTTTAATAATTCTACCAGCAGAGTACAGAAAAGAAGGTAAGGAAGCTATCTAATCTCCCCATTGTTTATTCATTTCATCAGCTTCTAATTGTACTTGAAAGCTCTTATACATAAGCCACGCGCCGTGTGCTATAAATCCCTTATTGGCCGTGCTTTTAGTACGCTTAATCTCTTCTAATAATAAAGCGGCAAGTTCCGGTTGATCTATTTTAAATTTTGACCAGAATTCTACTAAATGAGATAATGCCAGCTTATCAGTATCCTGTCTACCTAGCTCATGTTTAATAACATTGGTAACATTCTTAGATACTTTTGGTAATTCAGCCAATTCATTTCCCCTGTATAATCTTTATCTGTACTTTATTATACCCCTAAACTCGCGTGCTAATAGCCACAAAAAAGCCAACAATCTAGGTTGGTTGGGACAGGTGGTTCCTCATCTTGATTAAGAGTTATTGAATTTTTAGTTATTGTAACTTAAACTCGCGTGCTACTTGTAAATCATAAACCCAAGAAGCTATCTGGGATAGTACAGGCATACCTCTCCCCATATGTAATGAGACTCAGTATCAATAGGCATACCCCTCTATCGGGGGGAAAGACAGACTGTGCCTAACCACCCAATCGGGGGGTAAATATTATTTTATTTTATCTGTTATTTTTAATTGCCGTAAGTCCTTATTATGATTACACTTACATTATACCATATATATCGGCACTTTCAATCCATAAATTTAATCTTTTTTTGGCACGAAACGGGCGGGGCCGCTTCCCCCCATCGGTGGGGGTAATTCGATCAGGGCATAAAAAAACCCCCTACCGGCAATTTACCGGCAAGGGGACACAAGGGAGAACACCTATGCGGTCAACTCCAGAGCAGTATCAAGAGCCTTACGACTCATCGTGCCGTTCTGTCCAAACCACAAGGAATCCATGCGGTTATTTTCATTACGACCCTTTGAGTAGTTCAGGTATTCAGTGACGGCGTTATACGCACCCCAATAAGTACCACGAACTCCAGCAATGTCAGAGCCTTTACCGTTCTCGAACAATGTCGTAACAGTCGCTACGATATTTTTCGTTCGGGTTGGCAATTCGTCCTCAGACTTTTTGGTATCAGCACCTAAAACGATTTTGATATACTTGTCTAAGTCATCGCTGTTGATAGTCCTTGAAGCCAAGTAGCGGTATTGTTCCGCAGTAGCTTCAAACTCTTGATTAGCGAAGTTCATCACATCACGCATCGATTGCACATTCGCATTAACAAATTTTGAATGACGCACACGGATTAACTTCGACGCTTCACAGTTACGGGCTAACGCTTCTGTGTTTGCACATACTACTCGAATGGGAGTGAACCCAAAGTGTACGGCAAGTTTTCCATCATGACCATTGGACAACAGAACAAATTTTGCGATTTCATCACCTGCGACGATTTCGCTATTGTCCTGATTCAATTGACACAATACCCAAATACGTTCACCATTTCGTAATGAACCAGCGGTATGGATTGCCATTTCACCAGCATCGACCAACGGTTCAAAAATTCGGAACGCTTCGTGATTTTGCAAAGGTGTCCAACGCTTACCTACGATGCCAAGAATCCTGTCATCTGAGGTTCGGTAGGACGCACGATGCGTAACCTTTTCACCATCAGCCGTAAATAACGGCTTGGTATCCACTTCCCAATCTAAACCGGCTTGTCGGAACGCTTCCCAAAAACCAGTTTCACCGCTTATTGGTGTTCCTAAACCATGCCACGGCGTTTCGCCTGCGAATACCATCTTTTCTACTTCATGAGCCATAATAACTCTCCCTTAAAAAACTCTTTCCTAACGATTTCATTATACCATATTTATCGACAGTTGCAAGTAAAAACTTTAACTTTTTTACCACCAACTTGAATAAACTACGGTATATCCCTTGTCGATTGCCGCACGAGCAGACACAATAAAATCACGGTCTTGTTCTGCGTAATGTTCGCTTGAATCTTCACCAAAGAAGAAACCTTGCGTTTCGGGCAACTCTTGATTGTCTAAACTTTCCTCCAAAGCGTCTAAGTCTTCAAGGGTCAATTCGACATCGACACAATTAAATTCACCCTCACCACCCTTATCATAATATAGAGCTTCCATAAAGCCCTGTAGGTTTGGGTGTTTACGCCAATAGGCTAATTCCATAGAATCCTCCCATTCCATTTCGTCGTGAGTTTCTACCTCTTTGCTTCCATCTTCTCGTGTCCACGTAGTAGTGGCTAATTTTCCTTCGCCTTTGCGTGCTTCTGCGTATTGGTCTAAGCCCATTTCATTCTCCCTAGTGTGATTAACTTTATTACTCTTTAAGTATACTATATATATCGACCATTTGCAAGCCCAGCGTTAGAAAAAACTCAGAAAAAAACAAAATACTTTCCCCCTCCGTTGGGGGGTCGCGGGCGGGGCCGCCTCGGTTTTTACCGGCGACTATAGCACATAGAAATTAACCGGCAGAGCCTTACCAAGCATCCAGCTACAATCCGTTAGCCTTCTACCGTTACCGTCATCTTCAAATGCTTGTATTATCAAATCTTCGTGGTCTCCATTTTCAGGGAAGTTCGCAGGAATTTCAATCCTTAGCACGTCACCAAAGGACGCATCTAGTACCCATATATACTCATATACGTGTGGTTGATATTTATATCTTTTAGTCACGTAATTCTCTCCTTCGCTGGTTATCCAATATTCGTAAGTCCGCATTTAGTCTTGGGTATGCGACTTTAATTAATCGACTCATCATGTCGTCAAGCCTCTCGGCGTTTAATCCGACTTCATCATCTGCCAACTCTTTGGGGCAAATCTGTTCGTCGTATTCCATTAACGCATCAATTAGATTTTTGCAATCTCTTTTACTCAGTCTCATTCTAATATCCCTGCTTCCGTTTCTTCACCTGAACACCATCGACATAGAGAAACATCTTCGGTTGAACAGAAATCATTATCGTATTTTGTACCACATTCCCAACACTTAAATTCTTCAATCATTTTATTTTACCTATAAAAAGAAAACCGGCTACGGGCTAATAAGGAACCCGCAACCGGAAATCTCGGAAAGTTATGAAACGTCTACGCTAACCATACGACCATCGTAAAACGCTTTAGTGAATCCGTCCTCTAGTTCAACCGTTACCAGTTGCTTAGAACGCTCGCCTTTGATATTTCCATATCGCAGCGTCTCACTTGACAAGGGCTGTTTGCTAATGTCACGCACATCAACAACTTCACCGTTGTAACTTTCGGCTTTGCTTGCGTAGTCCTTAGTAAGAACTCCACCAACATTACCATCTTTTGCACCCTTTAAGTAGGTGAAACTAACCTTATTTCCAATTCTCATAACTCTTTCCTTTTCTATAATCGACTTCAAAATCCAATTCAGTTTGGCTAAAACTCTTAATACAAACACACATCAAGAACAGCCACAAAAATCCTAAAATTTCATAATACATCACGCCTCCATAAAAAACTAACTTACCCCTATTATAACATATCGGCTATCCGATTGCAAGAACTTTATTCTTTTTTCTAGAATAACTACCTTTTCCCTTTAATTCTTTTAATGCCGTTGCCGCTTCGCTTCCCTTTGGCTGTGTACCGTGAACTAGTAGGGCGAAATCCTGATTACGCAATGACGGTCTAGCGGCGTGGCTATCGTCGTGGTCTATTTCTAGCCCTAACTTTTCCGCTTCCGCTTCACTGAATACCACTTTAGCCGAACGTAAATCGCAATGCTCAATCAACCAATCGTCACGCCCGCCATAACTTGCCGTCAAGATAAGATTATCTAGGATAGGCATTTGTTCCACAACGTCAATCCAATAGCGTAAACTTTTGGTATAAGCATAGAATAGTACATTAGGATTTTCACTAGCAGTCAACCACCACGCCCACATATAATCACTATTGAAAAAATCGCCTGCAACGTGAATACGTACAATACCCGCATTTTTTGGTAGGCTATCCATCAGTAATAAATCCATATTGTTGGATTGTCGCAATAGGTCAAAATTGTGTTTTCGTAGATTGAATACGTTGGTGTATTGTACCTCTTGCGACGCAGAGAAACAACGAAACTCATTATCTTTGCCGTCTTTGATTTTACGCCTACCGTCAGATTGTACCACCGCTTTAGATAGGCACGCTTTTGCATATGGGCAAGAATACCCGCTTAATAAATCCAATGAATATATTTTGCGTTTATCTTTCAGATACTCAGCCAACTCAGGCACTTTTTTCAGTGCTTCGGTTTTTGCGTTTGCGTTTGAAAATTTTAACATAGATTCTCCCTTTTCGTGATTAGTGTTATACTAAGAGTATACCATATATATCGACCGATTGCAAATGGTTTGTGCAGTAATTCCGGAAAAAAACTCGAAATACTTTCCCCCTCCGTTGGGGGGTCGCGGGCCGGGCCGTTTCGATTTTCAAAATAAAAACAACCCGCGCCTGATTGATGAAACGGCATTTGCCGAAAGGTCCCAAACGCGGATTGCTTTATTAAAATGTTGGTTCAGGCGTTGAGCGACTCCGCCACCTGATTTTAATGCTTGCGTATACATAGTCGTCCGAAGCACCAACAATATAAAGATCAGTAAGATGGGAAGCCATACCATCACGACAGGGGGTAAGCGTATTGTCACCTTGACCTGTCGCCCCTTCAGCTAGGAGGCTTTAACTGGGCTACTGAAACACCACTAGATGTCCAACATGGTGTTGTATCTAGATTTGGCGACTCGCTTAATGTAGCGAGGTTGTCCAGTATGCAAAACATTTCCAGTCTTGCATTCAACAATCTGCGCCCATTGGTCACGACTCTTGTCCTGCGTGTTTAATTTGCCCTTGATACCAACAGCAAACACATTTCCTTTAACAGCCTTCATAATACTTCTCCTAGTAGTGGTGAAAAAAATTAAAATGGCGTTTTAAAGTGCGCCACCACTCACGAAAGGATTTTTAAACTGCTTCCGATTCAGTTTGTTCTTCTTTTTCAGCGGCTAGCTTTGCGGCTTCAGCGGCTTTTTCTTCATCTTGTTCTGCAATCTTTTTGTTGCATACTTGAGCAATTGCTCGTAATGAAGTTTCATCCAACTGAATCTTCAGCTCGCCACCTTCGACAGTCAACTGTAATTCGTTGTGCCAACCGTAGTAAACGTGATTGACACCCTTCGCTTCGATAACTCTTGAAACTTTAACCATTTCAAAACCCTTTCTAAAAAACAACTTCCTTAACAACTCTTTCATTATACTATATTTATCGTCAATTGCAAGATTAAACTTTAACATTTTGATAAAAATTGCCGTCTTTTCTTGACATCTTTATAGTGATTAAAAACAGCTTCTACATTACGCCAACCATCGCCACATTCTAAAACCGCATATTCAGACCAGCCGATAGGCTTCTGGTACATGCAATCGACAAATGTTTCATACTTATAGGGATTGTAGGTGACATTAAAACAAATATCGGGAACATTAGGAACACGCTCAACAACGTAGCCACTAACACCTGCGTGAACATTCTTGCGTTTCTCTCTCAATACTTTTTTACGCCCTGCTTGTCCAACCAAGAACCTAGCGTCTTTTAACATTATATGTTTTGTATGTTCTACAATCTTGCCGTCTTGTCTAACGCTCCACACCAATTTGTGCAGGTTGAAGTAAACGTATACCCGCCGGTTTGTATCTATCATGTTTTTCCCTTTCATGTTTTTCATTATACTATACATATCGTCCAGTTGCAACCCTAAACTTTAATATATTTTGAAAAACTCGCGTGCAAATCTCGCGTGCTATACCTTTCATAAAACCTGAATGAACCTAGTTTAGGTAATACTAATCCGGGAAATAAAAAGGGCGAAATGGGCGAAAGTCCACCTCTCAACGCTTTACCGCTACGCTACCCTAATTGCTTATGTGTTAAGTATACCATATATATCGGCTATTTGCAAGTAGAAACTTTAGAGAATCTTGGGATATTTTTACCCCCCTCGTGGGGGGAAGCGGGCGGGGCCGCCTCGATTTTGTCAAGACCTAAAAGAAAAAGAAAAGGGGACAGTCCAAAGCCTGCATACGCGGCAACCTCTGAGC
>Ga0098061_1001776_pt1 | contig 10438 bp, 5 predicted proteins | sample 22_taG_FD_92579 | JGI IMG/M metagenome (GOLD analysis project Ga0098061, IMG submission 92579) | Marine viral communities from the Subarctic Pacific Ocean - 22_ETSP_OMZ_AT15343 metaG | ecosystem: Environmental > Aquatic > Marine > Oceanic | place: Subarctic Pacific Ocean | collected 2015-01-20 | reverse complement strand
CTCGGGGGCAGAGAAAAGCTGGTGGTACCTAGAGATGTAACCGTTTTGCTTTCTGTACCTAAACGCAATTCGCGGTGGGTACTCTTCGTAATCATCGTACTGCAAGTCTACCTCAATTTTGTACCATCTCCCCGCCTTTATTTGACCTCCAGCTAAATTCGCTCTATACCACTCATAGTTTGCCATGTCAATCTTAGCGCGGCCTCCATTATCGGTCTCGTGCACTACGGTAGAGGAAGAGTCGGCGACGTATTGTCCAAACCAATTTTCATGGGGATGAGTACCAGTTCCCCATAGATGGAAGTCTCCATTATGGAGCAAATTAGACGATACTAGCCCACCAACATCTCCATGGGCAAATGCCCAATTTGCAACAGAGGAGGTTGATGCATCCCGCAGAGCTTCCTCAGAGGTTGGTGAATAAGTTAATTGATTATTCGCTAAACCTCCCGTATTTCTAGTCAAGTTAAACCTAAGCTTCGCTGCGTTCTTGACGGGGTCATCAACTCCTTTACCCGCAAAGGATATACTCCCAGAACCGTCCAACTTAAACAAGTTGCTATTCTCACCGGGACGGTTGATAGATATGTATTGTGGAGAAGCTTCCGGGATACAAACATCAATCCCTGAAAGTAACGCTTTCGAAGTAAACACTCGACCCCCAGTGTTATCTAAAATGTCTGTGGCGTCTTCATAAACACCCCAAGCACCTTGTTGAAATTGTCCTTGGTGGCTCATTCCAACCGGAACTCCGTAATCATTATAGTACGTTAACCCACTCACGCTTTGTGGAGCCGCAAAGACCTTCCACTCTGGGTACGAGGATACGTATACCCCGGAGAATTGGTTCCGGAAAGCAACCGCACTTCCGTTTGTCTCTATGTCTCCCGGGTATTTGAAGTCATGGTTTTCTATTAAAGGTCCATACGCATGGGCAACAATGTTATAACCCCCAAGGAATCGAGTGTACTCAGATGCTGATACAACTTCCCGACTAACGTTTTTGAGGAAGTCCGACTGCATTGTATGGAATAACCGGTACACATCCGTGCCGAAATTAAAACCAATAATCAAATCATCTGAGAACGTAATCTTAGACCTGTCGTCCCCGTACCTTCTAATCGTTTCTCGAACCACAACATCCGTAATCTTGTCTAAGTTCAACTCTTTCCTAATAGGACCGTCAAGGGCTCCAGAAGCCGCCGTAAAACTATAAGTTCGAACGGGATAGGAATCTGATATTGCTAATCCTAGGAAGGACTGTGACACATCATTGTATGGATTTTGGTCAGCCGGAGTAATTAAATTACTCGCGTCCCAAACACCGGACACAGCACCACTCGTTGTTACAAATTGCCCCGTGCTCGCGTTGTACCCCTTTAGAGCATATGGGGTACTACTGGCAGATACAAGTGAGGAAGCCTGCGGAGAGGGCATGCTAAACCCATTCCTTGTGTAAGAAAGAGGTCCCATATTATAGCGATAGTTACGGCGACGTCCAGTGCTCCTTTCAATATCTTCGTATGCTCGGCGTCCTGCGTCCGGAAATCCCGATACGGTTTGCCCTAAGGAAGAAACATGGTTTTGGGCAGCGAATGGGAGCCCTGTCCATACAAGACGAGTGCTAGAGGGTTCAAAAACCCCAGCATAATCATTGTAATAAGCTGCCTCGCTCTGTTGGACCACTTCATGGCAAGGCCACCAAGCCACCAAAGAGTGCCCCGCGCTGGTTTGGTAAAGCGAAGTGTCTTTTAAGTCCGGTGGACAACCACCGTTATACATTCCCTTGACATCTCCATCATTTAAAACACCACTGAACATCGCGACATGCGACATATGCCTGTTATTAGGTCGGACATCGTGGTCCTTATGAGTATCGTATGGTCTTGTGGCCGCTGCGTGGAGGTCTGCGTCCATCCCAAATATTGGGGGAAAGGTTCCGGCTTTCCATCCACTCACAGCATACTCAATGTGGGGTTGGTCATTGTTGGGGTCAGTAGAACTAGTTGAACGTCCTTGCTGTCTGACACCATCAATGAACATCCCCACACCACCAGTGTTAGAGTTATCGTCTTCATTCCACGTGAATACCATGTGATGCCACTTATTTGGCTGTATGCTTGAAGCACCATCCATAAGGTATTTCAATGAAGATACAGACTCGGCTTGGCTTATAGTGTAAGCGCCGCCGCTATCCTTCCTCTGGTGAAAATAAGGCGATTGCCCCTCAATACTATGTTGTATAGTGACGCCGCCTCTGCGACCATTTTCAGCATTACCGGCGGATGCGTTATTTGGAAAGGTTACCCTAGGGTACAGACCATTCCCAAACACGCGATAAGCTAGGTTAATTATACCAGAACTATCAAACTGTCCTGTAGGTACAGCTCCTTGGTCCTCATCCGATGGAGCAAATCCAGATAAACCATCATATATCCACACTGATAAAGACCCGCCTGAGACTACCCCATCCCCTATAACCCCATAAGAGGAGGCGATAGGAGAAATTGCCGAAACTTGCAGCCAGTTTGAGTCCCCATGCTCATCTCCGCCCCCGTGGGCACTGGACTCCATGGTTCTCTGAAAGTGTGCCGCACCGTTAATGTGCTTACCCGCTAACCCTTCGTAAGAGGTACTAATCGGGTTATGAAGGAACCTGTCCCCCGCGGTGTGAGCGTCCATCCTTCCGACCGCGGCGAATCTATGCTCGTTCTTTAACTCATACCCTTCTAAAACTCCGGTAGCGTCTGCGCTCTCCGCGTCCCCTGGAACCAAAACCTTCGATACAACGTGAAAAGGCGCGAGGTCAGCTACAATATCCGCAAAGATATCAACAGCTCGCGTGCTCCCGGCTCCTGAAACCACCGTACCCATCTTCATGTCTACCTGGTCCCTGTCAAAGAAAGTATACACTTTCGACGACTTCGCGCTCCAATGGTCTAATAAACTTATTGAGTCAAAGTCACCTGAGGAAATAACATAATCAAAATTATAAGGTTGCTCTTGACTCGAAGTGTAAAACTTCCACTGAACGTTCGTGCCGTGATAGGCAGAAGAATCTATAGTAGTTGAACTTACATAGGTTATAAGCCCGTCTACAGCCGACGTGGGAAGTCCAAAACCGCTTGCTGCCGATGTGTCCGTGAGCACTTTGCGCAAGTTGGCCAGCACAGCGGGAGTGACTAAAGTATTATCGTAGAACCTGTCCTGCTCCCAGGGAGGAATATTTATTAATTTACCTCTATGATAAAACGGCTCATAGTCCTCTTGGGAGAACCTTTTATTATTAATTCGGATGCAATGAGTAGTATCGTGAAGATATTTAATTACCTTATCAGTAGCGTACCGATAGTTTAACTGCCGGTCCATATCTGAATACTGCAAACCCAAGGATTTAGCAACTGTCTTGGTGTACACGTCCCGTTTTAAGTACGGAGATTCACTAACCAAAGAGTAATGAATAAGCCTAGGAAGGTAAGACTCCCACGTTTCCTCAAGTGCCGAGGTAGGCGAAATAATACTACTTGGGAACACCGCTAGTAATGCGGTATCTAAAGCACGACGAGTGCCTTTTGATTTATAAACATGAATTGCCTGCCTCAGCTGAGCTCTCCAAGAATTAACATCCCCGGTGTGTAGAGTCCACCCAATATACCTCGCTAAATAATCCAAAAACTCATCGGGACACTTCTCAATATCTAATAGATGTTGTAAGTCATCAAGAACCGAATCAATGTCATAAAAAGCGTATGCTGTAGCTCTTAAAAATTTAGTAAATGGGCCGACGGCTTCTTGTCTGTCCGGAGTAAGCCCAATAGATTGGTGGAGTTGGAATGCCGAATCTAGGAACTCAGACGCCTCATCCCCTGGCTTATATAAAATATCTGCCGTGGTTAAAAGAGCCTCCAGCAGTTGTGTGCCGGATGTGTATGTAGAAGAGAGATTAGCTCCAGGGAGGCTATACTCCGGGAGAAAATCTGCAAGCACAGACCAAGCATTGTGCCCAACATCCTCGCGATTACCCCATAAAAACTTTATAATCTCCTGCACGCAGTGCCCGGTTGTAATTGATTTATTCTGGAACACCGTAAGTGCAAGCATTTCCGGCAGGCCAGAAGATTGCACAGGTGTGGACTGAGTAGGGTTGGGGACGTTCGCGTCTTGGTTTAGCAAGTACACGAGACCTAAGTTTTCCATTAGGTATGCCTTGGCCTTTTCCGAGTTAATTACAGAGGAGTCTACCGCACTCGCTCCGGCAATATACGTAGCCGTGGGTGCATCCGTTCGAATGTGAGTAAGAATGGAGTCCGTTAACGTGTTAACAAACTCTGATGAGGTTTGGAACTGGGAATATGTGTATCCTAAGGGATTCAGAACTTTTTGCTCAAACTCGCTCGGTGAGATTAAAGTCCGATTGTTCTTGGGGATAAAATACGACGGTACGGCAGAGCTATCAACGGTACCTGCGGGAAAGTTGCTTTCGAAACCCCCATTATTAACAAAGCTAATTAAAGCCCCCGCCAAAGCGTAGACATTATCATTCTCCTCTGTCCCGTACACGGCGTAGTCAACATCACTATAAAGTGACGGGACAAGCTTACGTATAACTTCTACGTAGTCATGCTGATATCTTTTTACCATTAGATATACTCAATGGAGAACTCTAGATTGTTAAGTTGTATAAGCTCATTAAACGCAACTTTTATGTCTCCATCCAAGTTGTCTATATTGGCAAACTTAACATGGGAGACGTCGAAAATAGTCCGGGTTAGCTCCCCTACAGAAAGGGTTTCCCCAAACTCACGATTTTCAACATTGAAAAACTGTTCTATTGCGGTGCGAACTCCAGACTTAACTGAACCCTCAAAATCCTTTTGTCGCTTATCCACATATATTGTACAAACTAAATCAAGGGTACGTACAAGACCATCAACAATGCTGATTTCATCCGTTAACATTTTAAAATCATTCATGTAGGTGAGAAGTTCCTTTTTAAACGTTAATGAGGCTCGCTCTAAATGAGTTTGAGAGGCTTTGGATAAACAATAAATATCAATCATGTTGGCACCGGCACCAGAGTTTCTTAACACTGCAAGTGCTTTACCTACAGCTCCTTGCGTGCTTCTAAAACTATTCGCCAAGGTTGTATAATCTTGACCGGTAACGGCTCTATACTGAGTTCTAAAGAAATTTGGAGCCCACCTCTTCGCGTGCGTAATGGTCTCCGGAGGCAGTCCACCAGTAGCACTCTTAATGTTTTTGGAATTGACTACAACGTTCCCTTCTGTGGTATGTTTCCCTTGAACAGACATGGAAATAAACTCACTTGGAATATTTCCCTTATCCCCACCTCCAATCCGGTACATTACTAAAAATTCATGACCGGGGGAAGGTCGACGTCCCCTAGTCCCATCCCCGAATCTCAAAGTCGGAGTATAGTCATCGGAGTACGTTTTCTGGAACACTGTATCCTCCGCCCCGGAGGCCATGTAAATATTTCGAATCTCTCGATACACTGCTCCGTCCTGAGCCGACACCACGATGCTGCCCTCGGTGACAGAATTGGAAGGGAGGGTAATCTCCTGGTGGAGAGCGTCTACCGAAAAGGTGCCTCGATGAGTTCCATACTCTCCTTCCATAAACACAACGTTATTCCAACTAACTCCACCTCCTTCTAAGGATTCATCTTTCGTTAATGAGATGTCCGGTTCGTGGAGGTTAATTTCCCCCGTAGTTGTGTTATACTTATACAACGTAAAAGTTAACATACCTCCCTGCTTCGTGTTGGGGACACTAACAGTACGGTTACCTGAGTTTAACGTGAGAGTTTCCCCCGCGGATAAAGCATTCGCAACGTCTTCTAATGAAACAAAAGCAGTCGCTTTAGCTGATACGGGACCTCGTAAATCCACACCAATTAACTGAAGTAGTTTCCTAACGTTGGATAAACTTTGTGCCGTGGATAAAAAAGACTCATTGGCCAACATGTCAGCCTTGAAAGATAAATTAGACGCGACATAAGCGAACAATTCTAGCATCATAATCCCTAAGTCTGACTCAACGAAGTTATTAAAGTCAGTAGGGTACACTGCTTTCAAATAAGCAATGAGGGCAGCCTTATACTCATCGAATCCATCTGCGGAATAATTAATTAAATCCTTCTTAGCGTCATCGGACATTTTGCCGAGTTCTAGAAAGTCGGAAGTTACGGTACCATCGAACGCTGCGGAATTGTAAACACCGCGCGTCGATTCTGGGTTTTTAATATAGGACATTAGATTACTAGGGTCAAAGTGTGAGGAGTGTGAGGTTGACCAGCCACACTGAAGTGTAATTTAACTCGTACACCGTTATAGCCTTCGCGCCCGACCCGGGTATCCGTACCCACTGAAATGTCTCGTATGGACACTCTAGGCTCCCATCGAGAAATTGCTTGGATTATTTCAGTCTGTATTTCAGCTTTAAAGTTTTCATTGTCGGGGTCGAAAAGGTGCTTCCGTATGTTAGTCCCATACTCAGGCAACATAACTCGCTCCCCTTTGGAGGTTAAAAGCAGTTGTTTTAAACTAGCCAGAATTACTGAAATACCAGAGGACTTAGTGAATAGTCCTCCTGTACCGTGCATAGGAGGAAAGCTAACCCCGGTAAGGGTTGGCTTCTCAACTAAAAACGTGGTGTCTCGCTTAGTGGTCATGACAATTTAATATTTTTGAAGAATCCTCTCTGAGTTAAATAGTTCCGTCTAACCTCATTATTAGATAGGGGTTTATTATAAATCTTGAAACTACCAAGATATCCTCCAAGTGCACTACTTGCTCTAGTTCCGGGGTCAGCGAAATACGGCCAATTTTCATGTTGAGCTCTCCGGGTTGAGTCCGATGAGGGTTGGTTATACGTAGTATTGGTGTTAGCCCCTAGGAAGCCTCCTGGCATACCGTCGGTGAACCCACCTCCTAGAATCCACGGGGTAAAGGCTAGCTCATGCAAAAGAGGAGAGCTCCCAGTAGTTCCAATTCGGGGTCCAATGTTGTTTGGCCAGTCGAAACTGTCTAAATAGTATTTCCCAAACCGATTATCTTTTCTAACGTAGGTCGGGATATTTAACAAGTCCATTGAACTCGTCATTCCGAACGCCTCCCTAATCGAAGACGCCATTACTAAATCTCCATCAGCGTACAATCCTATAACATCGTCCTGGGGATTAAAGGTAACTGCTAGGTGAAGAAATTCACTGTATACAGCACTCAAGGTTTTGGATACCCCACTCGACATGAAGGGGGCGGTTAGAGGAACCGAAAAGCCGAATTCAGAAGTTTGCTCTGTAGTAGGCCAAGGTACTTGGTGGCCCTCCGCAATACAGACACTATCGGACCACAAGCCATCTTGATGGTTTTGTCCCACTGTAGGCCAAACGCCAAATTCACCGCCGGATGGGGCAGATTTTCCACCCTTATCCCTAAACCCGATTAACATCCCCTCAGTGAATTCCTGCAAGGTGCGGTCGGCAAACACAGCCGTGTCATTGTCGGGCCTATTTGAACCACCGGAGTTTTCGTTCGCCATAACCAACCGGTACCGAGCGGAATCCCAGAACGTAGCTCCTTCTTCCCCTCCAGTAATTGTCCACGGGGGTAAATGAGTCCAGAAATCAATCGTGCACCCATGGTTCGAATAAAATAAATCATCTAAAGGAGCAGAACCCGGGTAAGGGTCGCCGTCTCTCGAATTATTCGGAAGTCTTATACAAGACTGACCTGCTGACGTATCCGCACCGGTTAAGTAAACTATACCTAAACCTTGAGGGAACGCAGTTGCAACACTACCAGCGAGAAGTTGTCCATTTAACGCGAGATTACTATCTGCAGTGTTGTCGACATTAAACTTAAAAGAAGATGGATTATCAATAACATTAGGTTGAGTAAAATTATAATTTATAATTAAACCCTCCTTAACCATAAAGTCGGTAAGATTATTCACCTGAGGCCCCACTGAAGAGGCGTGATTGGAACCCGCCGAGGTCTGGTAGTAGGAGAACGACCCCGGAGTGGGAGAATCGACCCTAAACGTATCAATCACTCCTACGTTCTCTAAAGAGGCTTGCAGGAACTTTGGAACTAGAGGGAGTGTTGTGTCGTCAACATCCTCCGACATTAAGATAACATCTAATTGCTGCTCTAGCGTTGGTGCAATTCCTTTACCTTTTAAAAAGGTAAAATCATTAATAGGGATATGAGGAACAGGATGTCCGGCAGAATCTAATAAAATCCCTGCCCCTAGAGGAAAATCCTTTTCACTCATTCGGTAACCTCCAAACACAACGCCTAATTGAATCTGCTTTTTCCTCTTTAAAATTCGTGAGTCATAGGTCGCTGCTAGAGCTCCGATACTTCGATAGTAATTGGACACAACAGCGGAATTTGTTTCATACTCTAGGTCCTCGACCAAATTCGTAATTTGGGACGAGACACTGTGAATCTGAGCGGATTTGTCTCGCTCAAACGATTGAATCAAAGTATCCCCGTCAAAGTAAGCATTCAAAGACTCCTCAGTTCTAATATCCCTAGAGTCGAAAATAGAATCAACCACCTCAGAAACCCCTTGGGTTGTATAGATGATTCCCTTTCCTCCTAAGTTTGGAGCGTGCGTCAAATTCCAAGATTTAGAAGCTTCCACAACTCCACTAACTTCAGGCAATCCTCCCGACCTGGAATCGTAGTACAACCCATCTTCTGAAAGGATAAAGTGCCCTTCATTAGAAATAGGAGGTCCGTACACAACGTCAAAAGTACTCTTTCGCAGGAAGGAAGACGGGCGAGTTAGCCGCTCCAAGTTTCTAAGGCGTTGCTCTTCGGCGCTCTCTTCGGAATCCCTAATCCTCAAGTTTGGGTCAAAAATATCCCGGTACTTTTTAAGGCTGTCCACGACACCAGGAACCCCATGATTAACCAAGGCTTCAGCGTTAATCTCAGGCTCAGGTTCAATACCTGCTGCTCGTTTTGATACTAGGTCGTCAATTTTCGAAATGTTTTTCTGTATAGTCGACCGCTTACGCTCTTCATCTCCCAGCAAAAGTTTAATGATTAAGGCTTCCGCCTCCAAGGCTAACTTAAGAGCCAGCTCGGCTTGGGCTTCAGGTCCTCCAAGGTAAGCTCCTGCCGCAGCTGCAGCTAATCCCGCCGCACCAGCAATCGCTGAATTGGAAGGGTCGGGAACATTCTTCATGACCTGTTCACCGGAACTCTTTAGCTGACCCATAACGTCCGCGGCAGCAGCTGCTGGTCCCGTTAAGTTTTTAGCGGAAATTGCACTTCCAAGCTCAGAGTTAAAAGCGGTCATGTCCTGCATAACTCCATTCACATCTGGCATAGAGAACTCCCCCGTGATTTTTGCTAGCCTTCCTTTTAGTTGGGATATCTTCCCATTAACACTTCCTAAAGCTCCAGACATACTGGACTTTAATCCGTCTAAAGCGGGAGTTGGAAGAGCCTGTAAAGAGCCTTGGGGAACATTAGGTAAAGTCATGGTCTTATATCTAGAAATCCAGTGGCAATTATGGCGTGCCCGCACGAGGCGGGGTCGCCATTAACAACGAGTTTTGCACCGTTTACTCTAACAAACCGCGTCGCGGTCATTGACCCGGCAGGATGGGAATCAGGGTGAGAGGCTACAACAGCTCCTTCTAACACTGCCTCAACTAAATTAATTCTAAGCCCGCACGGGACAACATTCGTTGTTGTTGCTCCCACAGCGAGGTTTCCGATAACCGCAGCTTTAGCCATTGTAAAGACCTCCATCGCTGTCCTCACTCTCATATTCGGTGAGGCTCGCTACTATGTCAGCAGACGCGGGAGTATTATCCGTGGCGTCAGCAGCAACTTCTAAAGATACTAATATGCGGTCCCCTGTATTTAAATGAAGCGCATCACTTAAAACGTTAAGAGCTGCACCTACAGGAACAGTGGCTTTCTTGATAATTGTAAACCCCAGAGAGGTCGAGGCTTGATAGTACTCAACGGTCACTTCTATACTGTCATCCTCCGTGTTTGCCACTTGACAGGAGTGAAGCACCGTAGAACCTATCCTAGGTCCCACGGTATATAATTCCGTTTTTACATGTCCGCTTAGTTTTAAGGCGGCTGTAGTATGTTTTGTGTCAGCCATCACATTATGTAGGCTCCCAGCCTGCATCTGTTGGTGTACCCGGCACATAGGACTGTACACTATCGGTGACGGCAGTACCTCCATTCTCCCAATGGCTTCCACTCAATAACCCGTGGTTATCGTGGGTTTGGTCATACATTACCCGGGCCAATTGTCCAGACGTTGAAAAGTCTAATAAACCAATATTCTTCGTACCCTGCCCGAAGCGGTACCAAAGGTTAGGTCCTTCGCCAATAGAAGAGGACCCATACGACCCAGAAAAGGACAAGTTATTTGG
>Ga0098061_1001775_pt1 | contig 10441 bp, 13 predicted proteins | sample 22_taG_FD_92579 | JGI IMG/M metagenome (GOLD analysis project Ga0098061, IMG submission 92579) | Marine viral communities from the Subarctic Pacific Ocean - 22_ETSP_OMZ_AT15343 metaG | ecosystem: Environmental > Aquatic > Marine > Oceanic | place: Subarctic Pacific Ocean | collected 2015-01-20 | reverse complement strand
TTACATAAGTATCATATGCTTGAAAAATACCTTTAGCACCATTTGTGTCATTAATATAAATATATGGATTTGATGCACCAGAAAATGTATTAGTCCCAGTCCAAGTATTATCATCACCTAGACCTACACCTGCAGCATAAGTAGCAAAAGTACCATCACCCTTTATATATTGAGAGGATGTACCAGTTCCTAAGACTACCTTTTTCCAATTAGCCACTATTCACTACCTTCTTGCTTAGCAACTTCTTTAGAGAATGCCCTTTCTACCTTACCTATAACCTTTGCAACCAAAGGTGCATCTTTCCCTTTTATAGTCATATTTTCCATTGCTTGTATTATAATATGGAGATCTTCGGCAGATAAATCAACTTTCAAGTTTCGCCTTATGTATTTTTGATAATTTAATTAATACTGAATTGGCTACTTCTAGGTCTACCCCATCAAATTGACTTCTCATCATCAATTTCAATAAGAAATCAGTTTCTTTTATGTTAAATGATTCAATATCATTATGTTTAGCAACAGCAACTATTTTACTCATTAGTCAGATATTCTTACATACAAGGTATCATCACCCTTATCAAAATGAAACGATCCAACACCACTTGCATTACCAGTTGGAGCAGTTGAATTACTTGAAAATTCCATAACAGATACATCAAAAGCAGTAGTTGTTGCGGTATCTTTCACTTGCCAACCACTCATCTCACCACTCTTATTCCAAGCAACACTTGCATAGTTATTTATACTTGTATTATCCGTTCCTGAATCAGTCATTACTCTTATACCACTACCAGTTGCTATATCCACTGCATCTGTATCACTTAAATAGGAAGCGACTGCAAGAGTAATAGTTTTATCTTCAACATCCAGATCAGTAATATTAGTTGTTTTTAGATCGCCTGTTACTGTCAAATCGCCTGTTACTACAATACCTGCATCAAAAGTGGCAGTGCTAGTTACATCTAAGGTTCCTGCTATGTCTATATTAGTTGCTAATTTATCACCAGTCACAGCATCATCAGCTATCATAGCAGTTGCTACTTGAACTTCAGCAACTGTTCCAGTGCTTGTATTACCAAGAACTCTATTTGCAGTTCCAATGTCTTGCATTTTAGCATAAGTGACTTGGTCATCTGCTATGTGAATAGTATCTATTGAGCCATCTACATAGTGATCACTATTTATTTTTTCATCTCCAATACTCATCGCCCCTGCAGTGGACATTGTAACATCACCTGTCGGGATAATTGTTGTATAATTCCCATCACCACCACCAACAGGAATAGCCCCAGCATTAGATGTACCAAGAGAATTTGTAATGTCAGTCAAGCCACCAAATAAGGTTACTCCACTATCAGTCGCCCATGCAAGTGCAGTATGATTTGAATTAGCTTTTAATACCTGATTTGCCCCTGCTGTACTGTCTGCATCTAAACCTGCAAACAACTGAGCAAGGGTTATTGATTCATTTTTATGTGTACTATCATCATTTGCTGTGATGACTTTTTTCCAGTTTGCCATAATATTCTCCTTATTGTTTGGCTATATACAATTCATCATTTATAAAAGCCAAATCTCCAACCGTAGGATTACTTGGTGCTGATGAATATTCTTTTAAATTTAGTACTCCGTCTACTTGCAATATATTTGAACTCATCCACAATGGACTACCAGTGCCATCTCCGTCAAATATCCTTTTTTTTGTTCCAGTAATACCAGCATCCATATGAAGCAATTGTCCATAGGTAGATGATACTGTCTGGTCTAATAATGAAGTAGCCATTAATATAAAAAAACTACTGTATTAGCACTTGCCTTTGTTGCACAAATTGGATATGTGTGCCCTTTTAACAAATGAAATACAACATCAGCACCATTTACTGTTAAAGTAACATCTGCCGCTGTCCCCTTCATATGAACCGCTCTACACGGGTCTTGGGCATTGGTAGTTGCTACGACTGCTTTGATATATGGGGCAACACTCTCCTGTGAAGTGTAGTCCTGTATTCCTTTAGCCATGTTTTTACTCCTATGTAATAGAATAACTTCTGAGAGGCATTGCTATCTTTGGCCCACCGAATCTATTCTTTTGAAATTCAAAAACTCGTTTCTTGAATTGTCTCATGTGAAATTGACTTTTTTCATAATCGCCATCTTTTTCAAAGAACTTTGACTTAACATAATCAACCAATGCAATCGCAAGTTCAGGGTCAACAGGAACATCATCGGATTCCTGAGTAGGTAAAGTGGGCATTTTTGTGAAAGTGACCATTATACCATTTTCTATCGTACTTGTAGGGCTTGCGTAATGCCCTGTGGTCTTGTTTTTTTCTAAAATAGCAAAATTGCCACCTTGTATATAATAAGCATATTTAGTTTCATTAATTCTATATACTTTATGACTCATACATTATCCTTATCCACTGAAGTTGGATTTACCATCCTTGGTATTCGTATATATTCATCTTCATCGCTATCTAAAATAGAAATATGGAGAACTTTTACCAGATCAGCCAATTGGCCTTGCTCCATACCATAATATCTTTGGTCTTTTTCTAGGTCAGTTTTCCCAGTTGCTACAGTTTCTTCGATCATCATATTGATATCTCTAATACCATCTTCTAAAAAAGCATTAGCAAATCCAAAATTGGAGGTTCCCGCTCTTTCCATTAATTGCTTCATCTTCATGAATTAAATCTCCATACTGTATTTATATTATTCCAAGAAATTGATTGTGTATTCCAATACCATTGCTCAAATTGTAGAAACTGCGAAGCATTGTGAATCGATGTAATAGCATATGTAAGAGAAGAAGATGGATCTTGAACAGAATATGATGTATTTTTACTAATATCCCCAATAGAATAAGAAGAATTGGCCGATGTTGAAGAAACACTATAGTCTGTGTCATTGTGAATATTACTCATGTTGCCTGCTCTCCCTTATCTGCATAGGGTTGAAATGCTTTCTCATATTCACCCATAAGAAATAAGTATCTATCTGCTAAAAATTTCATGTCAGTAGTGTCTTTTTGAATTTTTAAAGTAAAATCTTGTCCTAATGCACCAACTTCTTTAACAACCCTATCCCAATCAGCCTGGAATCTTTGTAATGAAGATGCATAATCTTGTATGTCTGTATCTGTTTGCTTAAACATAATCTGTATTGAATTGGTCAATCTTTGATTATAGGTCTGCCAATCAGCATTGAATTTCTGCAACTTTTCCTGTAATGCTTGTTGAAAAAAAGCATTGTAAGCATTTATCTTATCAACTTGCGCTCTAGCAAGTTCAATATCTTCTTCATCCTCAATAAAGCCGCCTAAAAGATGAAACCAAGTAGAAGGCAGTTTTTGATCTTCGCTATCATCAAGAACTCCATCAGCAAATGTTATATCTGGCGTTGGCATAGCAAAAGTTGCATCTATTGATGGAAGATCATTAGAACCTGGAAGATCAAGAGAAGTGGCATCGAATTCACCACTATTACCGAAAATAGCACTTTGTTTTAAATTAAAACTAGGTGCATTTGGAACATCTACTGCCGCTGACAGAATATTTGAAAAAGAAACATCAGTCGGCAAAGTTATTTCTGCCATTTTCTCTAGTATTACCTTGGCAGATGCATATATTATAACCAAAGGTATCATCCCAGTAGGAAAATTTGCTATAGCCGAATTACTAGAATCCTTATTCGTAACTGCCCCATAAACAACTTTATTAACTTCCAATTTATCTTCAGTTCCATAATCAGGAACTACATAAATTTTCCCATCTAATTTATAATAAATAGGATATTCCTTCGTAGCAGCGTGTAAAGATGTAGTATCTCCTACTTCACCTCTTAAAGTAGGCGGAACTTCAATACAATTTCTTGCAACATTTGTAGTTTCCTTCAATCTAGTTACACCTAATATCTTATCTGTATCAGTAATAGTGACATAACTTTCACCAGAACTATTTTTTTCAATTCCAGAGAACATGAACATACTATCTGGAGATATCTTCATCATACGATTGACCACATCCTTCACACCATTCTCTAATGCGGTCTGCGTATCTTCAGAACCTATAGTTCCTGCGTAGTTTGCTATTTGAGCATCAAATGAAGCCATAATTAATCCTTAACATCTAAAATAGGGGAGTAAAAACCCCCCTATTTTATTCTTCAACCTACTTCCAGACTGCGTGTGCTTCAGGCATCCCTGCTTGAAGACCTGCTTCTGTTTGTATAAGGTCAATCCTACGGTCAACACCAGTATTCTCTAGTGATTGAACGCCAACATAGATCGAGGTATCACGATTCACGCCATTACCGACCAATGGACGATATTTAACATGCTTCATATTTACCGCAACGATCTTTGCTGCACTTGATGCACCATCCAAATGGACATTACGAGTCACATTCATATCTCCATAAGGAGTTGTGATCGTAGTAATATCCAATCCGAACTTCTTCTTCTTACCACTAATTGCAAAATCAGCTCTTGCTGAATTTGAACCAGTAGCAGTATTAAGTGCCGCCATGTTAGCCGCAAAATATCCACCTAGTTTATGTAACCAGTTGTATACTTCTGTATTACACATGAAGAGCGTAGCATTCGCATTGTTGTATCTTGGATCTAAGAAATCACTCATGTTCTGCAAGAAATCATCCTGAGATGTTGTTTCAGCCCATGTGAAAAGATTTCCATTAGATAGACAGTAATCAACAATACCTTGACTATAAGTAGTCTCACCATCAACATGCCCTGTTCCAAAAAGAAGAGCAGTCTCAATATCCCACTTATGTTCAACCAGTTTGTTCTTCCATACTCTTGCCCACTCATCTTTGGCAAACTTCAACTGTGTAGCACGAGCTGTGTTTGTCATTTGCATGGTGGTCTTAAAGATCTGAGTATATCCAGTTCTTACGATATAAGGTGTATCCTTATAAGTACCTGGAAATGTAGATCCTTCTGCATGAGCAGAACCAACTGCATAGACCTTGTTCGCTTCAGCTGCAGCCGCAGTTAAAGCCCATGCACTATCAGCGTATGCTTGACCTGCAAATACTGGCACAGTAGTACCTGCACCTACAGTTCCTCTAACAACCTTGACCGTTACACCAACTGCATTGGTACTACCAATATCTACTGGGTCTTCCATGACGCGCACAATGATATAATCATCGGATACCTTTGCGCTGTTTGTAGCAGTTGTTGCTATCACTACAGGTATCTTCAGCATTTGGCCTTTTAATAACCAAATAGGCTTTGTGCCAGATGCATCAATAGCGGTTGCAGTTTGACCCAATATGTTTTGGATATTTCCTTCAGATGTAAAATCTGAACTCAATTTCAATCCAAACAATTGGTCTTGAGCAAACTTAGCTTCTGCTAACAATGTACCTACATAGTCACCATTTGTTGTAGATGCAGCGCCTGATGTTTTATCAGCATCATGAGCCATTACATAACAATAACGCTTATGCCAACTTGAGCGTTCTTCTGTGTATTTGAATTCGGGGTCATCCGTTGGACTGACTCCAACTTGAGACAAGAACCTAAAGAAAGGTGTCTGTTCGATAGCTAATTCGGATACTGCTGAACCGAAGTTATATCTTCTCCTGAGATCACCGATCTTATCCTGTACATTGGTCTGTACTTGCCCCAAGTTTGCTAGTTTTAAAGGGCTATCTGCCATTTTAAACTCCTATTTAACTTGTGACCATTTAATTAAATAGGTTTTCGGAATCCTGATCTAATCCTTTTAATGCATTTAGAACATCGCGATTTGTATCTTCCTTTGGTGCTGATTGTGAATTCACATTAGCATTAGAGGAAGGTATGTTTCGCACTGTTCTCATCTGATTCAACATATCTTCTCTTGTGGCATTAGAAACATTTTGACTTACTTTATCTCTATTCTTTAATAAGTATAGATCATCATAAGACAATTTATGCTCTTTTGACCACTCCATCAGTTCTTCAAAGTTATCCTCTGAAATCCCCGATTTCTGTTTAAAATTAAGGGCATCTTCGTCAAGTTTTTCTTTTGTTTTTTGGGCTTCCGCTCTTTGGCGTTCCTGCCCCATTATGTTGTTAACTTTCGAACTTACCGCTTGATCCATTAAACTATTGAAGTATTTAGCTGACTCAGAGGTAGGATTTGCAATTGCATCCTGAAGATCAAAATCAAAATCTTCTGGCATTTGCATTTCAGAACTCTTTTTCCCATTAACTAAATAGTCTTTGACTACTTCAACCATATCCTGATCCTCATTCAAACGATTGAGGATAGGAATAAACGGTTCAACCTCATCAAGTTTGGCTTTTAGTTTTTGTGCCTCACGAGATGAATCTTGGTACCGTTTCTCATAATTGACATTATTTGTTTCTTGGGGGTCAGGGTTGCCCTGCACTTTTTCGATATTATCGAATGTAGGAGCCTGAGTTTCCTGTTGTGTTTCTGTTGCCTGTTCTGGTTCTATTATAGAACCATTGACCTCTCGGTCTAGATCGGCAAAGAACTGATCTGAGTCTGAGCCAAAAATAGAATCATTCACTTCTTCTTGAGTGAATTCTTCAACTTCTGGGTTTACAGCATTAGCATCATTCATTTGCTTTCCTTGTGTTCATCTGAGCTTCTTTTTCGATCAATTTCAATTTATCACGAGTTGTGTCTCTATCAGATTCCATACCTCTTACAGTATCTCTCATCTTTAGAGTTTGATCACCCGCGCTTTTCCGTACTTCATTCTCAACTTGCATAACTTTAGCCTTGATACCAGCCTGTATAAGTTGGCGTTCAAGAGTTTGAAGTTGTCCATCTTTATCCTTGACCTGTTCTGATAACTCAGAAATTTGGCTCTGCATTTGTGAATACAGAGACTTCCGTTGTGCGATCTTTTCTTTTTGCCTGACATCTGTCTCGGCCAATACTGCTATATCGTCCACAACGCCTAATTTTAATAATTCTTTTAATTCTGCTAAATAAGCCCAACGATTAACTGGTAATGTTGAACCAGCAACTATCTTTACATCAAATTTTGCACTTGTATAATCCATATACTTCGAAACTGCTTCACCCATATCGTTATATATGGGGATATTCATCTCAACCTCTTTACCCTCTTCTTGAAGGTCATTAGGTTGAACGATCCTAAATACTTTATGAGCCTTATACACTGCCTGAGTATAATCCCTAACAACTTTACCTAATTGAACTAGCGATGGCTCAATAGATGCTTTCATCCATTGCTTTACTCTTCTTGTCCCATATTCATCCAAGGCAAGCATACCTCTATAAGTCTCTGTTTGTCCTGAAGGGTCGCCCATCGCTTGGGAATATATACCTGCAAGATACTCCATCTCATGTTTGCCACCTTCAACAATATTAGCAAAAGCATTGCTTAACTGCATTGGCATTACAGGAGTAGGAGCCTCGAATCCACTATTAACAGGTAACAACGCCCCAGGAGCAGCCGAATACTTTTCCCAATACTCTGTATCCAACGAACCTTCTTCATACATCCATCTTAAAGAAGACCCCAAGGAAGCATTATGCACCATTAATTGATGCGCTTTATTTATCTCTCTCTGTTTCCCTATTAAGGGAGCAACAGCACTCATTGGATAAGGAGATCCAGTCCATTTGTATGTGAAAGGAACAATGGGATAATGCTCACTTGGAAGGTCTTTTTCTTTTATTAATTGATCTCCTATAATGCAAGTCATCTTCACCATCTTTTTATAAAACTTTACTGCATCAATAACAAATTTTACATTATCAGGGTCACTCATGAATACTTTGTAGACTTTTTCAGACATGGTTTCATTTTTATTAATAACAAGACTTTTTTGAGCCTTTGCTAATAATTCTTGTGACATTTGAGCAAGTTGAGCCTCATTCTCCTTGATCGCCTTCTCTAATTCCAATGCCATCCTCTCAGGAAGCATTTGACCTGAATCTACTTGCTGTTGCATTTGCGTTTGCATTTCACTCAACCTTACTTCCATTTCCTGAGATGTTTCTTTTAAAGTAACATCTACTTGCTGTTGAGCATTTCTAAGATCTTCTTCTGAAGGAGGAATTTGTATAAAAACATTATAAAAAGGTCTACTTTCTTTTTCAAATGCCTCAATATAATCTATCAACATTGAATCGCCACCTTCCTCATTATAAGCAAGATTCATATCATTCTGTTGAAAATCATTAGACAATGAAGGCCCATCCGTATAATTAAATTCACTGTATGTGCCCGAAGCCTTCTTGATCTTTGCTGAATATTCGGGATATATTGCGAGTAACTGTTCCTTTGGGAGGACCTTACGAATAAGGATATGCGAAGCATCCCGAAAGAGGGGATCTCTAGACTTCGGGTCTACATACAGATCAAAACTATTTGGATTCTTTATAACAACCTCACCCATTCCACTATCTTGATTTGGGTCTACATCTACCATTAAATAACCGACAGACTTAGTAATAGCATCATTTATAGCATTTGAATACAATGCAGATGCATCAGAATTTTGCCATATATATTCAGCAAGGTCTGAAAAAACAGAAGCGACATCGCTATCACTACCCTCTGTACCTATTGCCTGCCATCTTGGGTTATTTGCAGTAGCGTAAAAATTAAGCATCTCTACTACTGGTATAATTCGATTAACAGTAAAAGTAGGCATCCCCTGATCTTCCAATGTTTCTTTTTCCTGAGTAGATAATTGATTATCTAGGTAAAAATCATATCCCTGTTGATTTACAGTTTCCCAATCAATTCTATATTGATTATTTAAAGAATTAAATAAATTCCTTATTCTATCGGCTTTTTCACCAACTTTAGCCATTAATAAATGCCTTCATCTGGTTTCGTTAGGCCATCCAGAATACTATCCTCACTATACTTTGGATCATAACGCCTTTTTTCTCTTAAATTAGATGGATCATAATGGGGTAAGTCATTCCATGCTCTACCTTTGATAGAATCCATAAAGTCGGGATCGTCAGTCCATCTCTTTCCAGAATCATAAACTTTCTTTATATCGCCATAAATACCTTTTCCCGCATCTGATTGATGATACTTATTAAGAAATGGCATACGATTATCATCATCTTTGATCCCATGATAATACTCAGTTTCTGCCCACTCTAAGAAATGCTTATCTGTAGTGGCATCCCCATAGAATTCCTTTCCATCTTTTCCAGTAAACTTTTGTCTATAAGGAACATTTTGAGCGTGAATAAAAGCATCTGCAAGATCGGGATATCCCATTTTATGATACTCGTTGCTTAACTGTACCTGCTCAACTGCTTTTTTATTTTTCCCATTTGCCATTACGCTACCACCCAATTTTTAGGTTTAGGCCTATGGAAACGAAATGTATTACCAGAAGCCTTAATATTTGTGGAAGGTTGGGCGTATTTACAAGCGTAAGCGAGCGCATCGATAGTATCATCATGCGCCATGCGGGGGCCAAAAGTTAATACTTCGTGTTCTAAATCGAAATGGTTTTTCCTAATATGCATTGAACCTATGGAAAACCTCTGTGCTAAAACAGATTGTATCCTATCTCGTTTACTCATCCTAGTCCCAGGTTTCTCTTCCTTAAAATGAACACTAAAATCATTTCGCCTTCTCATTTCTGCTCTTATCGACTGAAATATTGGTTTGCTCATAGTCGTATCTTCAATAACAAATAAATTAGGCTGATACTTAGCACTCATTTCAAATATATAATCGACAATACCCTTTTTATCCTCTCCTGGTATACCAAGGACAGGCAGACCCCGCATTCTTAGATAATCTAATACATAAACAGTATTGTGTTCATCTACGCCTACTATCATTATCACACTGTAATCAGATGTTGAACGCATACTATCCGTTGCAGGGTCTACCCCGCCAAAGACATTGAGTGGTCTATAGTCTCCATCAATGTATAGCATCGAAATACCTGTATCCTCGTCCACTTTGAAGACACCGTCATGGTACCTGATATGTCGCCTATTAAAGATAGAATCTTCTTCAGACTGGACTTGCATCATGTATTCCTGCCAAAATTTGTGTGGCATACCTGAATCTTGGTAAAATTTCTTTTTTTCTTCTAATTTTTTATTTGGAAACCAAGAAGGCCATAACGAATTACCTTTTTTGTCCAATGCGGTATATGTAACTACATCCCAAGCAAAATCATCCTTATTCTTCTTTGCCTTAGCGTGATTTTCTAAAAGATTATTAATAAAAGAGTCATAGTGAACAGGAGTACCATTAATACGGAGCCTGCCAGTATGAGGCTCCAAAGCAGGATAAACAACCGCAGTGATAAGGTTTCCGTTCTTAGCTCTAGCCTCTGGAGTAAGCGTATTATTCTCATCCTCGAAATCGTCCAATATAATAAGATCGTATCTTTTGTGCAATTTTGCTCCACCACGAATACCTGAAACATTCG
>Ga0098061_1001774_pt1 | contig 10444 bp, 7 predicted proteins | sample 22_taG_FD_92579 | JGI IMG/M metagenome (GOLD analysis project Ga0098061, IMG submission 92579) | Marine viral communities from the Subarctic Pacific Ocean - 22_ETSP_OMZ_AT15343 metaG | ecosystem: Environmental > Aquatic > Marine > Oceanic | place: Subarctic Pacific Ocean | collected 2015-01-20 | reverse complement strand
AATATGCAATTATTCTTAAATGATATGCATCATAATCATACTCCACAAGATAATCATTTTCAGGTATTATAGCCTTTCTCTTTTCAGGTGGTAGAGCTGCAAAGTTCACAGAACCAAATGAATTACTTGGACGACCTGTTGTTGTCCATAAATTGTAATTACTATATAGTTTTCCATTAGATATGTGTTTCTTTACTCTCATATCAAATATATCACACACATCATCTGATACTTTTACACCATTTTTTTCAATACTCCAAAACGCTTCCGTGAAATCATTCATATAATAATCATCAGTTCCACCAACATATGCTCTAGCCATTCCCTTATAAACCTCACTACAATACTCATTATGTTTACATAAAGGTATAATTTCGTTAAGTTTTTTTACATTGTAGAACTTATTACTCAAGAAATCTATTGCATTATTACGAATATTGTTCTCAAATGGTTTACCTGTATCTATCCACCATATGAAGTTTTTATCCACAACATTATCAAATTTATAGAAATGATTTAATAATTTTTTATCAGGTGTTTGAATTAATTTATCATTTAACCAATAATAATCTTCCATCATTTTATCTGAATCAGGATGATGTTGGATTAAAAAGAATGGTTCTTCTGTGGATTCTACTTGACACCATAAAGCTGATAATCCATTATCTTTGTGTAATGGATGTAAGTTTGGGTCTTTGAATATAGGTATAACACAATACATCGTATCTTAATATATAACCTTTTTATGAGAAAAACAAGCTTTTTTTATGTTCTTGACAAATAATTTGCGTATTCATCTCGCCAATCATTTGAATAATGTAAAGGTGATGCAGTACTTCGGTCATATGTATTAGCCCACTCACTTTCCCCTGGAATACCGTTCCAAGAAGGGCCATGTTTTTTATTACCTGAACCTACAGAATATCCATATTCTTTTGCTGGTGAAATACCCCAATGTCTTGTTGGATATGTTTTATTCGTGAATAAATATATTTCATTATAATTAGAATCATAACCTTGTACACAATGTGGATTATAACCTCCCCGGGGAATACCAGCATGAAATTTCCTTCCATAAACATATTCTGGTGCACCGTATCCGTTATAAGCATTATTACCATAATAATCATAAAAATATAAAGGTAATGTGACAACATATTTTATATTTTCATCAATATTTATCTTAGCCTTACAAAGAAAACTTATGTAATTAAACTGTTCAGCCTCTACTGGTTGTATATCATACAACATTGATTTTAGATGTTCAAAATTTCTAATTACTTTAAATCCATCACGCGTTGTGCTTTCAAAATTAGTCCAACCGTCATTCCAATAAGGAACACGATTATAATGTATTGCGGAATGAGTATAAGTTGTCTTACCTTTATCTTCTTTTTTGTATCTATAAGCTTTGCTATCATCAATTTCTAATTCATCTAAAAGGTCAGTTTCAAGTTTTACATTTCTGTTTGGTCTCAAAATTGGTTTTCCAACTGCTTCTTTATCAGGTTTTATTCTAAATTGTGTTTCAAATTCTGTAAACCAACCATCAGCTCCAAGTGTTTGTTTTACTTTCATAACTTGAAAATAAACATTTTGTAAATAAAGTTTTGGTAAATAATCTACCATAAATATACAACCAGGACTTATTGATGATATTCCATATACAGCTAGACTCAATGTCATTGGTAAAGGTACTGACCTGCCTTCCGCTTGAAAAGGTACACCTATCAGATGTTTGAAATATTCGTCAAAAGAAGAAGCAAATTGAGTACCTTTAGCAATTTCTCTATCTCTGATTGCTTTCTGTGTCTTTTCCATTGTTTCTTCATTTAAGTCTGCTGTTGTTTCTCCCATCTCTTCATCTGGTTCTGGGTCCTCAAATGGGTCATATCCTTCAGATGATATGGCATGGCCATGTACTTTATTTGTGGACTTACTTTTCTTTGCGACATCAACAAAATCTTTATACATACTTCTAAATTGATTTCCAACAGCACTGGTATAAGCCAATTTATTTCCTGCAAAAGAACTTATATCAGGTAAATATGTGATATATTTGTTCATTTTTTCTTTAGGGTCTTCTTTTCCTTGAAATAAAGCTTGAAGCTGTGCGCTGTCACCAAATAATTGATTAAGTGCAGTCATTTGGCCACCAGAACCTGCAGCACCTTGTATAGCATACATACTTCCAACAGCACCATCTGGCATATCTAAACTTACATCATAACTTTTAACTATTGAATTAGGACTCATAACATTAAACTTAAAAAGACTATCGTATCTATCAACTGGAACTTGTTCTGTACTGTGTATTGCAGTCATATTTTCATCAAAAATTTTAATTCTTTTATCATCACCATCTGAACCAATTTTCCATTTAAATATATCATAAGATGCTTTATTTATTGTTTCTAACATTGCATTAATGACTTTTCTTGCTGATGTATTATTAGTTGAAAATGCTTCTTTAACCACATCTGTCTTTACAAAAATTTCTCTTATTGGAATTCTAGGTGCACCCTTTTCTTTATCAGCGTCCGTTGCTGGTTTTATACCATCATACTTCAACCTTTGTCTTTGTCGAGCTATTTCTTTACCTGAACTAATCTTACGCATCTTTTCGAAAAAGGCATCAAAATCTTTTTCAAATGTCTTAGCTTTAACAGTTGCTGCAGCTAGTGCACCAAGTGCTTGGCCTGGACTTTCCAGCCCTGCCAATCTGTTTGGTGATTTACCATTCATTGTATTATAAGTTCTATCCCAAAAATGTGGCACAAGAATATCTGGAAAAGTTTCACCTACATTACCCATCACATTTTGTTTAAATTCATAATCTTCGTGATATGAAGTGAATTCATTACTTGAATCAATAGATATTTCGAAATCTTCTTTATCAGATGAAGTGATAGCATCTAAACCATCACCATGTCCAAATTCCGCATTTAAAATTTTATCTTCAATTAATCCCCAAGACACATAAGTCACTGTATCATCTCCATCTCTAGATAAGAAACATCCTGATAAGATTGATGCATATGTAGGATTTAAAGATACACCTCCTAATGAATTTATAGCTAACTGATTCATATTTACCTCAAAGTTTGTCATATTTTCAGTACTTGTAGAGAAATCAGGAACTTTGGACAAAGCTTCTTGGTCTTTTTCATCTCCTAAATTATATAAAGCTTCAAATTGTACCACATTATCTAACCAATATTCTATCTTTTTTGGTAAAATTTCATTAGTTGGCATTCCCATTAATGCTATATTTTTTGATGTAAGTTCTACACTACATTCAACAGCACCATTCGCAGTTATTTTCGAATTATAACCTGTTACAATTCCTATTATTGTTTCTATATCTCCTTTGGCTCTTGTGACATATCCATCTTCCTTTGCTTTTGGGTCAATACCAATTTCTCCATAAAGGTCTGTTTCTATTTGACTCGAATCAATCAATTTTTCTTGGTCATATAAATCTGCTGTATTCCAACCGAAATCAACAAATATTTGAGCACCTGGTCTTAAAAAAAATTTATTGTAAATTTTATCATAATCAGCAAAATTATGAACAATAAAATTTATACTTGTTTTTTTAATCATTCCCATTGTTCCTTCAGTTTCACTTTCTAAAGATGTGATTCCTGCAGGAGGTTTCATAAATTTATTATGGTCACCTTGTACTCCGTGTTCTGGTGGAAGTAATTCATTTGTTAACACATCGGATTGATATTGACGATGTTCTTCATCAGATGCATTTTCTTCAGGTTTTACAGACTGATTTGGTTTGATACTACTGATGGTATTCAAAACATTATTTCCGATGGTATAAATTCTTCTATCTGATAGTCCTTGAGCTTTATCTGATGCAGTTAGGTTTCTTCTTACCTTCCATTGCTTTGTGGTACCATCCCAAAACATTGAAGAATTAGGGTTTTGACTTTGTACAACCTTAGCTGCGGCTTCTTCTTCTTTCCATTTTGCCTTGCTATCCTTTCCTAAACTTTCTGCCTCTGTTACATCTACTATATTGACATCTTCTAAACTTTCACCTTCATATAAAATGACAAAATCTTCTATGACATCTGGTGCTTGTACCACCTGTACAGCTGTCCACATCCTCACAAAAGGTGTTCTTGAAGCTAAATCAGCTTCACCATCAAAAGTATTTGTTATATAATCTATAACTTTATAATCTTTATTATTTGGATTATCTTCGTCTACATATTTTGAGGTTATTGTTTCATACGGCTTCATTGGTTTTTCAGCTAATGTTTGTCTAGCTTCCAATTTTCTTTTGATGTGGAGGGGTATGTCTGCACCAAATAGTCTACTATTAATCATTTTTAAAACCCGTTTGCTTTTTCAGTTGAAGTTGGCATCCTTAAAGATGTTCCTGCTGGTATGTTCATTGTTTTTAATCCATTGACTTTCGCTATAAACCACCATAAATCTGGGTCTCCATAAAACCTGAATGCTAGATTATCACACCTATCACCTTCAGTTGCAATAAAATACATATCATCATTTTTTTCTGGAACTGTTTCATAAATAGTAGTATCATAGCTCCACTTTCCATTTTTAAGTCTAAAAGCTGATTTATCGTATCTTGGCATTAATCTCCTCCTACATATCCATAAAAATTAGTATTTAAATTAGGTGCACTTGCATGTATAACCTGATAAGTTATAGATGTTGTTACATATTTAGGAACTCTTGCACCATTTTCAGTTTCCCAAGTTGCTTCAGCTGGTACACTATATGATACACTTTTCAAAAAACCAAGTAATTCCTCTTTTGTTTTTCCAAATAACTCACCCATTCTAAATTTTGTCAATGGTGGTTTCATTTTTATTTTTTGATGTGATGAGTCAGATAGAAGTGCATCTGTAGCATATTCTGGGTAACACATAGATGTCAACCTATTCATTTTTTTATATATCATTTTTAATTCTTCTCTTGTATGTGCAAAAAGTTTTAATGTAAAACTTAAATCTCTTTCTGCCCTCTCATAAGTATAAACAGGTTCACTTCTTCCTATATAATTAGTCGATGTCCATGATGGAGCTATATTTTCACTTATACCATCCAAATAAGCTCTAAAGAATACATGAGCATTATCTCTTAAATCCTTAAAATAAAATGGCATTCCGTTTTTTTGTGATTCAATCTCTTGACTTGTTTTTTCACCATACGCATCTGACAATGTTGATTTATATTGTGGACGCTTGAATTCTGTGGTTTTTTCTGTATCTTCGAATCCAAAACCTTTTAAAGTCATAAAATCACCACCATCAGATTTTCCTTTAAGTACGGTAGTAGTTCCCATAGCTGTATTTACTGCGGAATTAATTGCATCTGTTGCCGCTTTTCCTAAACCAGAAAAAGTACCTGCGGTTTCATCATCTGATGCACCTGAAAAGGTATCTTCCAATCTTGAAGCTTCAACTGATTTACTATAGGTCGTATCTTCAAATACATCTATACCTAAAGTTGATAAATCTGGTTCTTGTCTACCTATTAATACATTCGGAACAGCTGACCCAAGATTTCTCGCTAAAGGACTAACAGCTGTTATGGTTGAAATTGGATTATATAATCTACCAAATCTTTGTGAACCTTCCTTCTTTTTACCATCGGCATCAACAAATTGAACTTTTGTATTTAAACCCAATACATTTTGTTTTGCTATAAAAGCTATTCCGGCTGGTGAAGTAAAAAATTTCGCTAATCTGACTGTATCTACTGTACTTCTAGCGATTGGAACTGAACGGTCTCCCATTTGTGTTAGTCTTCCACTCGTTATGTCCATAGGACCTTTTGGTATCCTACTTACGATATAAGGTTCACCAGCTTCATTAAATATATCATCCTTTCCTACTAAAGTTTCAAGTCCTTCAGCCATCAAACCTAATAATGGTGTTCTTGACCAAGTCAATAAACCTGTTCTTGATTCATTATTTCTTATATCTAATTTATCTCTATTGACATTACTACTATAAGATATACCTACGCCACCTCTAGGTTTGTGGTCTGCGTGGTATAATGCTGACCAACCTTTATCTGATATATTACCTTCTTCTGAAAAATTTTCTGAAACTTCTGCTTTATGAATTGTACCTACATCTGCAGTAGATGTCACAAAGTTATCTGATTGAAATGGATGTGTTCCATTTGCATCTTCATTATTTAAAACAAATAGTTTTCTGCCAGCTATTACAGGAGGTGTGGTGTGTGTATAAATCCAACCTCTTCCAATAGTGTCAAGTATTGGAGTTTCTTGATGAGTTCCTCCTATTTCTATTATTCTTGAATCATTTGAATGTTTAGGTCTATAAAAATCAAAGTCTTCCGCTTTAGCTCGCGTGTCTTCTTCAAAAATACTTTTTAAATCTAATAAAGACATTTAATTCTCCTATTATGTAGCAAGTAGTTTATCACCAACTCTACTACCAATCTGTTTAGATACTCTACCACCAACACCAAAATAATCTGCCATATCTTTTCTAAGTCCAGATGTTTCATCGGCACTCTTTTGACTTGCTCGAGTTGCTCCTGAAGTATCAACACTCTTACCTCCTGCAGCTGAACCTGCCATCGATGCTACACCAGGTGCCATTAATACATCATCATTTGGTATTCCTTCAAACATCTTACCTTCTGGTGTTGCTACAACAGGTCCTCCACCAGATGGTATAGCCGCATCTTCAACAGATGCCGCAGAACTTTTAGCCCCCATCACAGACCCTATCAATGCTGCAACCGCAACAGCACCTAATGCTAATGCTATCGGTGTACCAAATCCAGCTGTTGCAGCTATCATAGCTCCAATACCTGACCAAATCATAGATACCGCTGAAACTATTCCACTTATGATTGTACCTATAAATGCCTGATTCATATAAACTAACATAGCTATTAAAGCTGGGCCAATTCCAATGGTGCTTTCAATCGCACTTATCACACCACTAAAAAAACCAGCTACCATACTTAAAGTCGGACCTAAATTTTCAGCTAGTTCCATTCCAATAGCTTGCATTTGTGCCATTAATTCAGCAGTAGCTGTTATTGTTTCTTCTGGTACTATATTTGATATATCTTGTTTTGCTAATTCACCTTGTAATGAAACTGATTCCTTTTGATTACTGACAACCTTTTGTAAATTAGCTACATCCATACCTAAAGCTTGGGCTAAAGATTTTCTTTGAAGAACATTCATTTTATTAAATTCTTCTTCACTACCAACTTGTTTAACTATTTCTTTTTGTAATCCCTCTAAATCACCTGCTAATGATAATTCTCTTGCTTTTTGTAAATTAACTTGTCTACCTAACATCATTGATGCTTCAACTTCACTATTTAATGAAGATTGAAAATCTAAAAGTGAATCGGCTGTACCAGCTACAGTGTCTAAATTTATTCCAAGTTTTTTTGCTTGAATTGCCGCTCTCATTATATTTTCACCACCATCTTTTGCGAAATTTGCAAATGTTGAAGTACTACCAGCTATATCTTCAAGAACAGCTTTTGGAGCTACACCATTCATCTTGGCCAATGATGCTGTTTGTTTTAACATATCTTCTGCTTGGTCGGCACTTAATCCTTGAGTTGTTGTAAGTGTTCCCATTAATTTAGTAGAATCCGATACACTTATTCCAAGAGACTTTGATACATCTCCAACATTTTTTGACATCTCCCTAGCAGCTTCTAATCCAATTCCAAATTCAGAATTTAATGAACTGATAGTAGTTAAAGCATCTTTTCCGTCTAATCCCATCTTCACAAATTCTTGAGAAGCACCTGCCAAATCTGCTCTCATTTCTGTAACACCTATAGCACCGAATTCATTGGCTATATCTTCTGTTTGTGCTTCAAACATCGTCATCAAGGCTGTTATCAATGCTAAAGGACCTAACATTCCCAAAAATTGAGAGTACATACCTCCTGTAAACGCGTCTGCACCTTTAGTAGCTGCTTCTGCCACTTCCATTGCAGCACCGGATTGTTCTTGTGCATCAAGAAGTTGAAGTTGACTTGCAAGTGCAGCTTGTTCGTCTTTATTTAAACCTTCCTTCCCTGCTTTCTGAGCCTCAATAGCCTCAAGTATTTTCTGTTCAAGGTCCAATCTTAAAAGAGCTTTGTCACCTGCATCCATTTGACCAGATAAAATTGCTTCTTGATTTCCAGATAATTCTGCAGCTAAATCAGCATTCATTCTTCCTGCAGTGACATGACTTTCCATCACTTGTAGTTGGTCTCCTGCAAGATTATTCAGTTTCTGTGCCTGTTGAATTTTCATTGCATCAATACCAGAGGCTGCTTGAGCTTCAGCTGCTAAATTAGCTTGAGATTTGGTTAGGTTCTCATATTTTTTTGAAAATATATCATTTGCTTTTACAGCTAAATCATTAGACTCTTGTTGTGCTTTTTTCTCTTGTTCCCATTGAGCTAATGATACCCCTTGTGCAGCCACACCTTCTTTTCGATATTGCGTAAGTTTTTCTTGTTTTGCAATTCTTTCATTAGCTAATCTATCTAACTCGGCCTCATTGGCCATTTCTTCTTTTTGAAGTTTGATTGTTTTGACTTTAGCTTTTATGTCTTTTTCTGATGGCATTTATTATCTCTTTAATATTGTTTCAATTTAATTCCATATTTTTCAGCTTCTTTTGATATATCAGCTTTTCCTTTTTTAATCATTTTATCGAATTTTGCTAATTCTTTGGTGAATGCTGGATTTTTGAGTAAGGCTTTTTCTTTTTTTGATAATTTTTCTTTATTATTACCTTTACCTAAAAATTTAAAAAGTTTGAACATATCAAAAATACCTTCTTTTAAAATATTTTCTTTATCCATATATGATTTTTTCTTTGACATAATACTCTCCTATTAGATGTATCTATTCATATATAAATATCAAATTTGTTAAAAATTATCTTTTAAATCTTGACATTGATGGTTTATTAAATGAGGGGCGTTTCGCTTTCTTGTTGTGGTCATCCATTTTTTTCTTTTCTTCTTTTTTAGTTTCAACAAGTTTATCGTAATAAAATCTTCTTAAATATACGGGCATGGTATATACTTCAGTATGTGTGAAACCACCTTGACTGTAATATAATATTTGAAATATTTGATTGTGTATTTCTGGTTTATGTTTAGGACTTAGGCCAAAAAAAGTTTACCGTCATTGGTATATTTACCTTGACGGTCTCTCCTCCCATTTCTACTTCTTGTTCCATTTCAATATCGGGAGATATACTTTTAATCTGACTCCTAAAAGCTCTGGAATCTCGAGCTAACATATTATTTACAAATTCAGCAATAAAACCAGGTGAATCTTCACCATCTACAGACACTATTGTATGTCTCAATCTTGTAGTAATATCTCTTGAAACTTGTTGTCCTAATTTATTATTTGCTTTTAATTCTCCAAGAATTTCTTGTTCTTGTTTACCAGTTAATATTCTATATTTAACTTTTTTCTTAGAGATAGGTAACTTAAATTCAAATTCATTTGTAGATACACCTGCAGGTAATTTTCTGAAAGGACATTCCGCTAGGTTAAATTTATGTGTTGATTTATTACCTGTAGTCGGGTCTACTACTTCACATTCATATTCAGGTCCATATGCTAATATTCTAGCAGCTATCATAACAGCATTTTTATCACCTAATATTAAATCATCACATTTGACACCTTTTGTAACAATTAGTGAATTTAATACCATATCAATCACAACACCTTTTTTTATAAGATTCTGTGATGTAAGAATATCTTCTTCTTTAGCTGTCATATATTTGATTTCTATTTTACCATTTGAACAAGGATGTTCTTTTGGATAAAGTTTACCTTCACTTGGTAAATCTATAACTTCAGTTGGAAACTTTTGTTCTTCTGCCATTATAACCTCCGATTTTATTTTGATTCAGAAACAGATGCTTGTCTGTAACTTGTAACTAATTTTTTAATTTCACCTATAGATTTTCTAGCTCTACCACCAGCAGCTTTATTACCTTTTGATGTGAAATCTCTATGATTTTCTTGGAAATCTTCCCATAAATTATTTAATTCGTTGTATAAATTTTCTGTTGACATTTTTTTCTCCTGTAACTTAAACTTCGATGGCTCGTCTAAACCAACCTAACCAAAATTTCTCTTGATTTGGTTTGTCTATAACTATGTTTGCAAATCGTAACACACGATATGCTCTTACTACATCTACACTTATTTTTTGTATAGCATTTATTGTAGCTGGTCCTATTCCACCATCTACATCAATTTTGTTTCTACTCTTAGAATTAGCAGCTTGTTGTAATACCTTAACAGCTCCTCTTCTACCAAAATTAACACACATATCAAAGTATATATGTCTTAATTGTGGGGGAACATCATCACACTTACCTCGTCTCCAATAGTCTGTATGATATATTTTTTTAGCTT
>Ga0098061_1001770_pt1 | contig 10454 bp, 10 predicted proteins | sample 22_taG_FD_92579 | JGI IMG/M metagenome (GOLD analysis project Ga0098061, IMG submission 92579) | Marine viral communities from the Subarctic Pacific Ocean - 22_ETSP_OMZ_AT15343 metaG | ecosystem: Environmental > Aquatic > Marine > Oceanic | place: Subarctic Pacific Ocean | collected 2015-01-20 | reverse complement strand
ATAAGGTGGTGATTGCAACGGACTGGGACCCTGATGGTATCGGGCATATTGCATCACTATTAATAAACTTGTTTTATAAATGGTTCCCTGATGTTATAAATAATAATCAACTTTTTATTCTTATAACACCACTTATTTCAGTAGATATTGGTAAAAAGAAAAATTACTTTTATTCATTAAATGAATTTAAGAAATTTGAGGGAACAGAAAAATCATTCACAAATGTTCGCTATCTTAAAGGATTAGGTTCATTATCACGCGATGATTGGGAATGGGTTATGAAACAACGTAGGATGTTTCGTATATACAATGACAGGTCAGCAAAGCGGTTTATGGAAATCGCTTTTGGTAATTCTTCACAACAAAGAAAAATTTGGTTACAATCATGAGTAAACGAAAGGGTACGGCTATAAGATTACCTATATCAAAACATATTGATGTTAATTTTCGAGATTATGCTTTATATGTTTTGAACAATAGAGGAATCCCATCATTCTATGATGGCTTAACGAATGTCCAAAAATTCATTTTACAAAACTCACCTGATAATTTTGGAAAAACTGTATCGGTTGTTGGGAAATGTATTTCAGCAGGATATCACCATGGCGATGCATCATTATCAAAGGCGATTAATAAACTCGCAAGACCTTTTGGTTGTGCAAATAAAATTTTAGATGGCGATGGCTTTTTTGGAACACCAATAAACCAAGATGCCGCAGCTACAAGATATACATCTGTAAAGATAAATTCAGAAATAAAAGAGTTAATAAAAGAAAACTCCTTTTTGAATACAAAGAATGATGATGGGCAATGGAATCCATTGTGGTTACAAATACCAATAGGTTTAACAACCTCAATTGTTGGTATTGCGGTGGGTTATAAAACAACCATTTTGCCAAGGTCAATTTCTGATATGAAAGGGTATTTAGATGGCAAAATAAAAATATGTAAGCCATCATTTCTTGGGTTTAAGGGTAAAATAAACAGGCATCACAAAAGTGATAAATCCTGGATTATTGAAGGTCTAACAAAAACAGATAATGTAAGAAAAACAATAAGGGTTACCGCTATCCCACCAATGATGAAATACTCAAGATTCTTAGCAAAAATAGAAAATATTATTGAACCATATGAAAGGAAAATAAAAATTCTAAATAATAGCTCTGATAATATTGACTTAACTATTGAGTATAAAGGGAAATTCAAGACTGAATTTAAAACATTAACAGCAGCCATAAATAAAGCAACAAAGTTGATTGTAACAGAGACATTAGTTTTTGTCAAGGATGGTGTTGTTTTGGTTTATGATAAAATCGAAGATTATTTAGATGATTTTAGATATAGGATATCCGAACTTAATTGGCGAAAATCTGAATATTATTTTAATGTTACATCTGATGAACTCGATTTTCAAATTGCTAAAAAGAAATATTTAGAATTTATGTTAAAGCAAAAACACACGGATTTGCAAATAACTAAATTTTTGAGTATATTTCCAAAAAAAATAGCAAATAAACTTGATGCAATTCGTTTAAGAAAGTTATCATCTGAGGAATTAAAAAGAACTGACAAAAAAATAAAGGAACTACAAAGAACAAAGAACAAACAATTAAAAGAAAAGACAAAATTATTTAAGGCATTTCATAAACTAACTGACCCAACAAAAAATAAAGGGACTCAAAATAGGAAAACAAAAAATATTAATTTATTCGATGAATCCGATTTTGGTGAAATTGATGGGATAGAAGTATTTGAATTACAAGAAGATGAAGATTAATTAAAAAAAACAAAAACATGAAAAAAAGTAAAAGAATTATTCGATGCACCGATGTGCCAAATTTTCGTAGAAAGGGTTTACCTCCAAACAGTGATTTGGATAAGGAAATAAAACAGATTAACTTAAATCCAGAGTTTGATAAAACAAAAAAACATTGGACATTAATAAAGGTATTAAACTCTACCACAAGAAATGTGCCTTGGTTTATAAGTTTTAATGGACAATATTATATTGCTTTACAATATTACTCGACAGAAAAGGGTGGGCATTTAGTTGCATTTTACAAATCAGATGAAAGTGGTATTTTCCCAACTACCGTTACATTAAAAAACTTAGTTTTAGAATTATTATCATATGTTGATATTGAAGGGGCCTGCGACCAATTTGTCATAGAACAGTATTTACAAAAGTTAAATTAAAACTATTTACAAATAACTTTATATAATAACAAAATTATGAATTCAGTTGAAATTATCTAAAAATAAAAAATTAATATGAAAACAACATTACGGGTCAATAACATTGACCAATTCCAAAAATTCCTTAAAAGATTTAACCTTGTTGAATCTACGTTATTACTTGAAATTTGCTCTAATGAAATTAAAGCAAAAACACATACACCAGACAGAGCAGTTGTAAAATATTCGGCAATGGATTTATGTGACATTTTCACGCATATTGATGGTGAAATCAATGAACCTTTACTATTTGGTATCTTTAATATTGAAAAACTATCAGGTGCCTTTAAACATTTTTCTTCTGATACAGATGTCGATTTAGAGCTAACATATGCAGATGTTGACGGAAAAAATGTCGGAACAAAAATAACGCTAAGAAGTGAACGCTTAACAATTATGTTTGATTGTGCAAATTACCGCCTCTTTACTCATATATCTGATGAAGTGTTTAATAATATTGCTGAAGTAAATGGTGATTTAAGGTGCGAATTTAATATGGTAAATGAAACATTTGGTAAAATTTCATCATTATCAAATCTTGATAAAGACCAAAAAATAATGAGATTACGTGTTGATACAAGCAAACTGTATGCAACAGGTAAATCATTTAATTATGCAATATTAGAAACATCATCACCTGACTGCGAAATAACTTTCTATAAACAATACTTTAATCTTGTTGATAGAGAATCTACTGCCGTCAAGATAGCAGACGAAAAAATTGTATTTTCATCAGACGAGACAAAAACCATAACAGTAATTGGAAAATCCGCAGAATAAATTTAAACATATACAAATAAATCCGGACGAAGCTTCGCACCAAGAAATAAAAAATGAGATTAAACGCTTAGAACAATTAGCTGCTGAAAAGGGAAATGAGGAACAGGCTATAAAGATTTTCATTAATTCAATTTATGGTGCGAGTGCTTCGCCGTATTTTGTCTGCTATAACACAAAAATAGCAGAAGCAATTACATTGCAAGGACAAGACTTGAACAAGTATGCAATGAAAATTTTGAATAATTATTTTCAGAATTTTTGGTATAAAGATAAAGCACTTCACAAACAATTAGGTATAACATATGCTAAGAAATGTTCTATTGACGTTGTTGTGTATGGTGATACTGATTCTGTATATGTATCATTTGAACACGTTCTGGCATCGTGCGATTGGAAAGGCGACGGGACTGAGTTTATTTTAAAACTTTATGAAATTCGTATTAAAGGTTATATTAATAAATGTTTTGACAAATATGCAGAGAAATTTAATACTAAGAATGTTCAATGTTTAGAACTTGAAAAAATCTCTGCATCTGCTATTATTCTTGCAAAGAAAAAATATGTGACAGATGATGTGTGGAAAGATCCTGGTGTTTATTTTAAGCCGTTAGAAAAAATAACATCAAAGGGTGTTGAAATTGTCCAAAGTTCTACACCAGCATTTGCGAGAAAGCATCTAAAAAATCTTCTTAAACTATTATTTAAAGAAAAGAAAAACTTAGATGTTAATTCATTTATAGGTAAACTTAAAGAATTAAAAGAGCAATTTAAATTATCAGAAGTAGAAGATATATCTAAATCAACATCTATTTCCGATTACCCAAAATACATAATAGAAGATAACGATATACTAAAAATTGCACCTAAATGCCCTATACATATAAGGGCAGGAGGATCATACAATTTTACGTTAAACAATTCAAAGTGGAAACGAAAGTATACGCTAATAAAAACAAAGGATAAGGTAAGATGGTATTATTCAAAAGGCAATGCAGCGGATAGCGTATTTGCTTATCAACCTGGTAATTTTCCTTATGAATTTGCACCAGAAGTTAATTATGATTTGCAGTTTTCAAAGGCAATCATAGAACCTATTAATAGATTTTTAATTGCAATGGGTTTTGGTGCAATACCAAGTAATCTTATTACATCAAAAAAATTATTTTAAAATGGCAAAACAATTCTCATTTTCGTCACTTGATGAAAAATTATCAAAGCTGAGTCCTCGTGGTTCCATCATAACAAAAAATGCTTTTAGCAAAATTGATGAATGGATACCAACAGGCAATTACATGCTTAATGCACAAATTTCTGGGTCAATATTTGGAGGAATCCCTAATTGTAGAAGTATATGCTTAGCCGGTGACAGTGGTACAGGCAAAACCTTTCTTACTCTTAATATTTGCAGAGAAGCCCAGGAAATGGGTTATAATATTATTTATTGCGATTCAGAAGCAGCGGTTGACCAAGAAGTTATGGAGAAATTCGGTATTGACCCAAAAAAGGTAAGATATCAACCCGTGAGCACTATTCAAGAATTCACAATTCTAATCAATAATCTTCTAAAAATGTTAGATGATGCGAAAAAGGCAAAACAAAAAACACCAAAACTATTTCTTATATTAGACTCTCTTGGTAATTTAGCCTCGCTTAAAGAAAAAACCGATGCACAAACAGGAAATACTGTTAGGGATATGACAAAGCAACAGGTCATACGAACACTATTCCGTACGGCAACAATTGATTTGGCTGCTAATAAAATACCATTTGTGATAACAAACCACACATATCAAGGTATTGGCATGTTTGCGAAAAAGGAAATTTCAGGTGGGGGTGGTATTGCATTCAATCCCTCAATTGTTCTTATGTTAGGTAAAGCAAAATTAAAAGAAACGAATGATGAAAGTAAAAAGGCAGAAATGAACTCAACTGGAATCATTGTAACTTCACGCCCGAGGAAAAACCGTTTTGCAAAACCTATTCCAATTAAATTTCATATTTCATTTTTTAAAGGAATGAATAAATACACTGGATTAGAAAAGTATATTACATGGGATAGTGCAGGAATTGCAAAGGGTGATTTAATTACACAAGCACAATATGATAAATGGGGGAAAGAAAAAAAGGCTGAATATGACTACGATAGGTATTCATGGGAACATAATGGTAAAAGATTATTTTTTATCCCACGCGATTCTGTCCGCTCAATTGTTGTAAAACATTTAGGAAAACGTTTACCGAAGGGACAATTATTTACACCTGAGGTTTTAACCGATGAACTGTTACGTAAAATAGACGATGAACAAATAAAACCTTTATTTATGTTACCTGACATCAATTCTTTAGATGATCTTGAAGAATTAGAAATTATTGACGAAACCGAGGAATAATGAGGGATATAAACAAGAACAACCTTAAACTAAAACACTTAATTGGCATTCACACAGCGGCGGAATATAAACCAGAGGATTTGTTATATGATATCATTAGGTGCATCGAAAATAAAGGATGGACTTCATACGCAGACAGAACAATAGCTGTTTTAAAATGGATTGGTGTATCGAAATGTCTTCCTGATTTATCATTTGAAGAATCATTAGCCAAATTAATTGAGCGTGGTTGGGTAGAGTCAAATATTGGTAATGGAACTGTTTATTATTCAGTTATTAATCATCCATGGTAAACCTTTTATAATTTAATGTATATAAAATAAAAAAAAATGGTTAGTGTTCATTTAGAAAAAATATTCTTCCAATATGTATTAAATACTAATGATTATATACATCTTATAAAACCGAAGTTTTTTGAAACAGATGCTATACAAAAATTATTTGCTATTTCATCAGCATTTTATAGCAAGTATCAAAAACCACCAACCAGAAGTCAAATTGAGGAACTTGTAAAACTTAAAGGCTGGGAAGAAGACATTACAAATTCAAAATTAGATATCATATATAATGTTGACATCAATTCATATGATATTGTATGGTTAAAAGAAAATCTTGAGGCGTGGGTTGAGTATAAAAATCTTGATGTTTCTGTATTTGATTTGTTAAACTACTTAAAAACAACAAATGTAACCACTGAAAATATTAAGGATGTAGTACAAACCGCAAAATCTATAATCTTAGAAAGAAATAATATAGATTTTCAATTTGATACGGGACTTGATTTTTTTAATCCTGATTCCCACGAACAACCTATAACCGATACATTTTCAACTGGATTTCCATATATTGATTTAGTATCAGGTGGTGGTTTTTCTGTTAAAACTCTTTGGGTTTTCTTGGGTCAGGCAAAGGTCGGTAAATCTATATGGTTAGCAAATCTTGCAGCATCTTGTGTATTACAGGGATATAATACTGCATATGTTTCCCTTGAAATGAGGGATAGGAAAGTAGTTAAACGATTAGGGGCAAATTTATTAGGAATACCCATGTCAGATTATAATACTCTCGATAAAGATAACCTTAAACAACGGTTAAAAAATGTAGGTTATAATTCACTGACTATTCCCGGGAAATTGTTTGTAAAGGAATATCCCACATCATCTGCATCTGTTCAGGATATGGAAAGATGGCTTCTAAAAATGGAAGAAAATCAGGGATTTAAGTTTAAAACCGTTTTTATTGATTATATTAATATCATGCGAAATTGGAGGAATCCTGGTTCTGAAAATACCTACATGAAAATTAAACAATTGGCTGAAGATTTGCGTGCAATGGCAATGCGAAACAATTGGGCAATTATTACGGCAACACAAGTTAACAGAGCAGGATTTGATTCAACGGATTTAAGTTTTACAAACGTATCCGAATCTGCTGCTTTATTACATACAGTTGATGCAATGTTTGGTATAATTCAAGATCCTATAATGCATCACAATAGAGAATACATACTTAAATTATTAGCTAATCGTGATGATGGTCATAAAAACACAAAACGAAAATTTAACATTAACTATGATCTTATGCGAATAACAGAAGATCCCCACACAGAAATGTGGACAGAAGATTAATATATGAAAAAGAAAAGAAAGGATGATAAAATTTTTGGTAATGATTATAATACTGGGAATTTAGAGTTTGAATTTTATGGTAAAATGAAGCCGGCAACCGGGGATGCGGATACATTAAATTCAGCATTTACAGATAATTCGTTTTCCTCATACGAAAGAAAATTATTAAGGGATGAATTATTCATAATCTTTAAAGCTGCACCTTTTTACCAAAAATATATCGAAACAAAAAGAACTAAAAAGGCTGAAATGTTTAATATTTATTATCATTTTGTTAAAAACATAAAAGGAAAATATAGTGTAATACAAACATTTACGGAAATCGCAAATTTCATGAACATGAACTATAAAGATATGTATCATTTGTTATTACCAAACGATAAACAAGATATTATTCAGGAACTTGACGATGAATTTAACATTCTTGAAAAGAAAAGCATAAAACGATTATTCTAATGAAAGCAACTAAAGAAAAACACCATGATGTTAAAAGGTTCATAAATATATCTGATACACATTTTGGGATACGCTCAAATTCAAACGAATGGGTTGACATTCACCGTTCATATTTTTTCGATTGGTTTATTCCTTTGCTAAAAAAGAATTATCAACCAGGCGATGCATTGATGCACAATGGTGATGTATTTGATAGTAGACAATCCATAAATCTAAATGTTATGAATATGGGTTTAGAAATATTTGAAGCTATCTCAAAGATTATGCCAGTATATGTAATTTGTGGAAATCACGATATTTACAGAAAAAACACAAACGCTATTAATAGCTTAAAAATGTTTAAGTGGTTAGATAATGTTCACGTGTATGAAGAACCAATAATTCTTGAGGTAAATGGTGGCAAAACGGATATACTTTTAATGCCTTGGCGAGCAACAAAAGAACAAGAACAAGAAACAGTTTATAGTAATACTGCGGATTATTTATTTTGTCATACTGATATGCAGGGACTAAAATTTAACAGAAATGTTAAAGTAGACGAAGGTATAAATATTGAAACATTAAAAAAATTCAAACGGGTTTATTCAGGACATATTCATTATGCACAAAATGCTGGAAACGTTAGAATGATAGGTTCACCATATCAGTTAACACGAAGCGATATAGGTAATGCTAAAAGCGTTTGGTTTATTGATTTTACTAATGATACTGAAGATAATATTGTTAATGATTTTACCCCAAAGTTTATTAAGGTAAATTTAGATAAGCTATTAGAATTAAGATTTAAAAGGGCAGAAGAAATATTAGAAAATAACTTTGTAGATATTTTAGTTGATGCAATAACAACAGTAAATTTTCCATTTTCTTCCTTTTTGGATTTATTTTCAAACATTAAGTATAGAAAATTAAACTATATCATTACATCCACTGAAGATAATGATGATTGGCTAGTAGAAGAATTAGAGGGGGGTGATGAAACTATTGATTTACCTTCTTTGGTTAATCTCTACATCGATTCATTATCATATAATGAAGGTATAAAAACAAGGTTAAAGGAGGTATCAAAAACTTTATATATTGATACGCTTAAAAATAGTAATGAAGAAACGGTAGGATAATATGAAAATACAAAAGGTTGAATGGAAAAATTTTGCAAGCTATGGAAATAAACTACATTCCATAGAGTTTGAAAGCGACACGGGAAATTTTTATCTTGTCACTGGCGCAAATGGTTCAGGCAAAAGTACTGTATCTGATGTTATAAAATTTGCAATATATGGTAAATTGGATAACAAAAAACTAAAAGATATCCCTAATAGATTTAATAAATCTGCGTGGTGTAAAATTACATTACAAAAGGATTCGTTTACAACTGTTGAAATTGAGCGTGGTGTATCTCCAGGGATACTTAGATGTTTTGTGAATGGTCAAGAATTTGACCAGGCAGGAAAACGAAACGTGCAAGAATATATTGAATCAGAAATAATAGGATTGCCCTTTTACGTTTTTACTAATATAATATCATTATCAATAAATGATTTTAAGTCGTTCTTAACGATGCGGGCACACGATAAGCGCTCAATCATAGATAAAATATTCAGCCTGGATATTGTTAATAGGATAAAAAGAAATGTAAAGGAAGAAGTTAAATCATCTCAAACTAATGTATCTCTACTTCAAAACGAGAGTGATGTGTTAAGTCGTTCTATTACAACATCCGAATCAGAATTAACAAATTTAAAAAAGAAACTTGAAAAACTGCATACATCAAAGGTTTCTGATATAACAGATAAACTATCTGGTGCAATAAAGATAATTAATACAGTTGCCACACAAATTAATGCTATTGATAAAGATTTAAAAAAGGTGTCAAATCTTAAAAAATCTTTATCATCTTTATTAGTTAATGCATTGGCTAATAAAAATACAATACAAAGAAAACAAGAAATGTATGATAACGATTCCTGCCCGGTGTGTGGTGGAGATTTATCATCAGAATTTCATATAGAAAAAAGTGCTAAAAACGATAAAGAAATTGAAAAATATACTAAAGAATTAAACAACCTTAATAATAAAAAAACAAAATTACTTAATAAAGAAAAAGAACTTAAAGCCAAACGCACAATTCTTATAGAGAAAAAACATTCAACAAACACAAACATCCAACATTATAAAAGAGAATTAGAAGACATTGAAAATTCAAAAAAGACAGAACAAACAAAATCATTAGTCAAACTTGTTAAAGATGCTAAAAGAAATTTAAAAAAGGTATCAAAAACAAAAATACAACAGGAAAGAAAAACGAATTTCTATAAAATTTTAGAAGAAATTTTTGGTGATAAAGGTGTAAAATTATTAGCAATCAAAAGAATTCTCCCTACAATAAACAAAGAAATTAATAGGGTTATCCGGAGTCTTAATATGGAATATCGGGTAATATTTGATGAGGAATTTGAGTCAACAGTAACACACCTTGGTCATGCTGTATCTGCTCAAATGTTAAGCACAGGAGAACGAAAAAAATTAGACTTTGCGGTTCTTATCGCATTAATAAAAATGCTGAAAATTAAATTTCACGGTCTTAATTTGATATTCCTTGATGAAATATTTTCCTCGGTTGATTCAGATGGGATATTCCATATATTATCTATTTTATCTAAGTTGTGTAAAGAATTACAACTTAACATATTCGTAATTAACCACTCACCTTTGCCGACTGAAATTTTTGATTATAAAATTGAAGTAAGTAAAACAAACGGTTTCAGCCAGATGGATTCGCAAAAAATTGATTAGTGATATATACAAAAAATATATAAAGACACAAAAATGGCATTTAACCATAAATATAATACAGATAATGTATTTTCACGTGCTATTATAGTTGGATTAGTTAATATCTTGAATAATAAGATTCAATTTGTTAACGTATTAAGTGATACTGAACTGGATATTGTTGAAGTACCTT
>Ga0098061_1001767_pt1 | contig 10458 bp, 11 predicted proteins | sample 22_taG_FD_92579 | JGI IMG/M metagenome (GOLD analysis project Ga0098061, IMG submission 92579) | Marine viral communities from the Subarctic Pacific Ocean - 22_ETSP_OMZ_AT15343 metaG | ecosystem: Environmental > Aquatic > Marine > Oceanic | place: Subarctic Pacific Ocean | collected 2015-01-20 | reverse complement strand
AGGTATATCATCATTTGCTAAAAGATTCAAAGCAAAAAGCTGTTCTCTATTTCTATCTTTAACACCTACGATCCCAAAATCTAATTCTTTAGCCTGCCTAATTCGATTAATCATACCATCATAATAACAACCGACAAATGATTTTTTTTCATATTTAACACATATGAATTCATTTTGATTTAAAGAACGACCAATTTTTGACTCAATAGCTTCTATAATATCAATTTTATTATCATCATCATCATAAAGTCTATCAATAAATATTGGATTATCTATTTCAATGTCGATATAACCTTTATAAAACTTACTTTTTGCTTCTATTATTTTATCTTTATAATAGTCTTCAGATTTAATCCCCAGAGCATCACACTTAACCCTGAAGTTAATATCTTTTGTTACTAATATAACTGTTTGTGTTTTATTTTGCGTTAACTCTAGGGCCAAGGAGATCATTTGATTATCAGCATCATTTGGATCTAATCCTATGGGAACTTTAAGATTTCCATGAAGAGAAACACCAATTGTTTGATTACCAGCTATCTCAATTCCTGAATGTAATTTTCCTTTTTTTCTTAACTCATCTAAAAATCTATTTACATATCTTGCGTTTTCACCTACTAAGCCTTTTTTATCTTTAAAATGATCTAACTCATCTAAAACGACTAGAGGCAACAAAACATCATTATTTGGAAAAGAATGAATTGAACATTTATCATAAAGTAAAACTGACGTATCTAAAATGAATAATTTTCTATTCGATTCTTTAATATTTGCTTTTTTCATTAATCCACCTTGTTAATTTAAAAATATCGATTTAAGATATACCTTATAGGGAGTCATTTATAAATATGAAGTGTTTTAATTACCATAAGAAATTTAATCGAACTTGTGAAAAAACATCTTGCAGATATTGGATATCATCAAGTGAATGTAATAACTGCTGTATAGTTGGATCATCGCGAAAAGAAAATTTTACTCTTCAAGATGTTGGAAAAATATTCAATGTAACAAGAATGAGAATATGTCAAATAGAAAAAATAGCAATTAACAAATTAAAAGATAAAATTTTAAGTTCAATTGAAAGATAAAAAAGGACCTTAGGGTCCTTTTTTTTATCAAAATTTATATAATTTAAAAGTCTACGTGTCGTCTTTATCAGATGTCAACGATACCTTTACTAAATTTGCTGCCATTTTCTTTAACTCTCTAAGACCTCTTCTAGCTCTTACGCCTGCAGATTTATTACCTTGAGAATTTTTAATAACATCAGTTTGTAAAGCTTCAACTAGCGTTTTTAATTCTTCATATTGTTCAACGAAGGTTTCGTTCATCATTCCTAACTCCCTTTATACAGTTAATATTTTATCTTTTACAGATACAATACTAGACTTTTCTTCTTTGTTGTTAATTAAAATTCTATATTTTTTTAAAATACTAGTAATTTCTTGTATTTGATCATTTTTTTCAAGTTCTAAAGCAAGAAAAAACATAATGTCAATTTTTTGACTATCGGTTACGCCAAAATTTAAAATTTCACGTACAATTTTACGAGATTGTTCTTTTCTTTTAACTTCTTTCTGAACTTCAGCTGTATTCATAATGCTCACTTTATAATATCATTAATTGTTTCAGATCTAATTTTAAATTTATCATCTGATAATATTTCTATTACTTTGACTTGTTGTATTTCATCTATAATATCTCTTTTTAATACAACAATTTCTCCCCATCTTTCTTCTTCAATTATGTCTAATACATGCTCCCACGAAGATATATCACAATTAATTTTTCTAAGTAAATTTGATAATTTATCAGACATCATAAGCGCTAAATCATCTTTTTCTATAACAATTGATGTTTGATCTTTTCCAGGTCTTATTTCAGACTTACACATGTCATAAACATAATGTAAAGTATCACAATTATTACATTTAACTAATTTTGGAATTATTGCATTATTCTCATCAAACTTTGAGTATACTGGGAATTTGTGATTAATAATTTTTTGATCATTCTTATAAATTGCCAAAACACAATGACAATTTATAAGATGCTTTATTCCCGGCAACTTCTCAACCTTTAAAAGTTAATTGTTTTGCTACAGATAAAACTTCATTCATGCTTCTTCCAAAAGAAGCTTCAATACTGCTCTCTGTAATTGCAGCGATTTTTAATAATTCTCCTTCAGAAAGATTTAATAAACCTTGTTGATTAGCAGAATTTAAATCAGTTTTAATTCTTTCTTTTATAAATGTTATAACATTTGAAACACTAGACATTATTGCTACTTCTGTCGATGCCATTTTTATTCTCCCTTATTTAATAAAATAACCTTTTCCATATTAGAAAAAGTATTTTTTAAACTTTGTTTTTTATTTTTAACTAATTCTATACAGAATACCGGTAAATAGTAAAAAATATTTTTATCATTTATTGACATTTTAATCATAGGTCTAGAAATTGAATTTAAAAATCTTAAAAAATAATCTAATTCTCTAACAAAAGAATTATTTTTTAATTGATATTCAGGAACAGATATTTTTATTACCTTTGTATTGAGCCTCTTTATTCTTTTAGAAATTAGTTCTATATTTTTTTCATTAACAGAATTTTTCATTCTTTTAAAAAGAAAATTTTTATGTGATTGAATATTTTGTTTACTGCAGATTGGATCTATCACAATATTATTTTTCATAAATGTTAATTTTTTTCCTTTGCTTAAAACTCTTCTTGTTGCCTGTGATATTGTTTGACCTTTTAATGCTGTAATAATTTCAGAATTGTGAATTATCGCTATGTCATTTAAAATATTTATTGTGTCTTCATCGAATTTTAAACTAACAGGAAATACTTCAGTAATTCCCCTTAAATTATTTTCTATAATTACACTTTTAACTTCATCAGAAACTCCAAAGCAAAATATTACATGAGGTTCTTTTGTCTCTGATGCGTTCATTAATAGATGATGTATTTCACCAATTGTGTCTATCATACCATCTATAATAATAAATTTATAATCATTTACAGTGTGACTATTTTTTTTACCTAAATAGTCTGAATCATATTCTAAATCAAAACTAATTTTTTCATATTTTTCTAGAATTATATCATTTCCTTTTGTTTTTTCAACAGAGACAAAATGATCTAAAGAACAATTGTCAAAAAACCATGTTGCTATATTTTTAACAATTTCATCTTGTATCGAATTAATAAATTCTTCTAAGTCATCATAATGAAATTTAAAAGATTCAAAATCTTTATTTAAAATTTCATCTTTAAAGTAATATTCTAAAAAAAGATTTCCTAAATATGGATATACTTTTTCACATTCATCAAACTCATATCTTATCAATGTTTTAAGGACACTGTTTAGATTTTTATCCATGCTTTTATTTAAAAAATTTAATAAAGGATCAGATATTAAAATTTTATTTTGATATAAACAATTCTTCATTGAATAGAAATTTTTATAATCATTTTCTATATTACTTATGAAATTTTCTATTTCATCTCTATTTTTAACTTTAACTTTCTTAGGAATCTCGCCACAAATTATTTGATGCATAAGTTAAAATTTCCTCTGCAGAATTTGCATTGTAACCATAGTCATTAATTAATGTTTCAATCATATCATTGAATTTTGTTTTTTGATCATCATCTCTGGTTCTAGATCTTGTGACAATTCTTGCAATATCTTTAACAGACATTATCAGATATTGTTCAATTGCTTCACGTAATGGGCCATATGATTTGAAATTAATTTTATCACCTTTGCGAAGCCTAGAAAACATATATGCAGTCACATCACTTCTAAAACCATCTCTAGCTGATCCTACTACACCGATCATTTCTTCTATTGATCTCATGAACTTTTCATCAGGAGCATGTGCTTCTCTTGTAATTTTATTTTTAACTTGTGTCTTTGTAGTATGACATTCAGCATTATCTAAGTAAGAATCAAATAAACTTTGAGCCTGCTCTTCGTAAGCTGTAATAAATGCTTTTGCAATTTCTGTTTCTAAAATTAATAAATACTCTTCTCTAATAATTTTTTGAAGTATTTCTAGATATCTAGTTTTAGCATCTTCATCTACGACCTGTTCTTTTACTTGTTTAATAAGGCTATCAATAACGTTAATTGGTGTTATCATTCCCTTGTCTGAATCTGACAGCGCAGAATCTAATGCTTTCATTACAAATCTTGTTGAAATTCCTTCCATACCTTCATGGCTTGCTTCAGCTTTTAAATCTTTAATATCAACTTTTTTAACTCTTCCTTTTTCAATTATCGCTTCACCGTTATAAATTTTCATTTTTGTTAAAAGATCACATTTATTTGTCTGCCTGAGACGACTCATAACAGAAAACATTGAAGCAACCTTTATTGTGTGAGGTGCAATATGAGTATTTTTAAAATCTGAACGATCGATCATTTTTTTATAAATCTTCATTTCTTGTTCTAATTCCAAAACATACGGAACATCAATTTTTAAAACACGATCTAGAATTGCTTCATTAGTATGCTCAGATTTAAATCTATTCCATTCTGATTCATTACAATGAGATAAAATTACACCATCAAAATAAATCATATCATTTTTTCCAGGAGAAGGAACTCTTTTTTCTTGTGTAGCTGTCAGCATGGTGTGGAGGAATTCAATTTCATTCTTGAAAACCTCCACAAATTCAACTATCCCTCTATTACCGACATTAAATGCACCGTTTAGAGATAATACACGAGGGTCATCTTCAGAATAAAGATCTAGTTTGGATATATCTTCTGTTCCAATCAAAACACTGACATCTTGCGAATTAGCATCCATTGGAGGAACAACAGCTATACCTCTCCTGCCACGCTGAGAAAATGAGGATTGAGTTACAGGAAAATTTTCATATTTTCCTTCAAATTCATTTATTAACTTATGACGACAAATTGGACAAAGATCACCTTCAATATGGACTCCTAACATTTCTTCAAAATCATCTCTTAGAGTTCTTGGAATAAGATGTAATGGTTCTTCTCGTATTGGGCATCCCTTAAGATGATAAAAATATCCTGCTGTCTCTAAGGCCCTTTTTATTGATTCAACTAATGCTGATTTTCCTGCCCCTACAGGGCCCATAAGTAAAAGAACCTGTCTTGATTCTTCACCTTTGAATGCAGCTGACTTCATGAAACGCATTAGTTTATTAATTACTGATTCCATTCCAAAAAATTCTTCAGTAAAATAGTCATACATTCTAATTTTATCGCCATTGAAAATATCACGATAATCTTCATTGTCAATATCAACCGTTTTAAGTCCAAAGCTTTTAACTGTATCATATAATCTTCTATGTGACAACTTTATAATATCAGGATTATCACGAACTAATTCAAGATAATTTAAAAATGTCCCATTAAATCTTTTGACTTTCTTTTTACTTCTTTGACTTTTTATTAAATCAAGAAAATTTTGATTGTTCATATTACCTCGTGTTTTTCTCTATCTCTAAAATAAATATACCTAGCTTTTTTAAATTTTATACTTCCCACACTTCTTCTTCAACTATAGTATATAGTTTAACACCATCAGATCCCCAAATTTTTTGAATACTTTCAACTGCTTTATTAGCATATGTCAAATCTAAATCTCTTCCATCATGCTCATGTTTTAATATTAATTTTCCTGATTGTCCTATTCTATCAACAAAAATATGAGGAATTGCGTTAATTCCAATATTTCTTATTAGGTCATTTCTAACAATTTTCCAATCATCATGATCAGATACTTCTGATATTATCACATCACCGTTTCTTTTATTTTCATAAGAAAAAAGATTTAATTCTCGAAAGTCTTCTTCATCTAAAAATAACCTTATTGCTGATACATCATCATGGAGTTCTCTAACTTCAAAACATCTTTCTAAACCTTGCTCCTTTTCAAGCTTTTTAAAGATATAAAATCCTACATGATAGGGATTAATCTTTCCAACATGTGGTCTTATAACAGCATTATGCATTTTCATAAAAGGTATATGATACATGTCATCCAAATCTAGATCATGAAGTATTTTATAATGCCAAAATGAAGCCCAACCTTCATTTAATATTTTTGTTTTAATTTGTGGTATAAAATATAAACTTTCATCCCTCACAATCTCAAGTAAATCAATTTGCCATGTTTGCCAATCTTTTTTATATTCTATTAAAAATGATAGTAAATCATGATCAGGTCTTAATAGTTTATTATCAGAACTTAGTATATTGTAATAAAACTCATCATCAGCTGGAAGTTTTCCTGATTTTTTCATTTTATTAAATTTTATTATTTCTTCTCTTCTTATCTCATTAAAAGATTTTCTAGGAATATTATACCTTTGTGTTTGAAATCTTACAGTATGTAATTCATCTAAAAAATTTTCTACTTTTTCTTGACCAATAAGCGGATCCTCGATATATCCCTGAATTCTCTTTTTGGCATTTCTCATTTTAGAAACAGCATATTTTGCATCTGTATTTTTAAAGCATCTATTATTTTTAAAAAAATCACTATGACCTACACAATGGGCCATAATAAGAACTTGAAGATAAAAATCATTTTGCATCATCAAATATGCAATTGAAGGATTTGAATTAATAATTAATTCATACGGCAAACCTTCCATTCCAGCATTATAATAAAAATGTGTTCTTTCAAAAGATTTTCCATAACTCCAGTGATTATAATGTGATGGCATGCCATGATATGCCATATGACCAATCATTTCATAATAATCACATATCTCATAAGATATCGGATACCAATCTAGTCCATAATTTTTAGCAATTTCACAAATTTTATCATCCCATTTTTTTAAATCATTAACTGTCCAATTAGAGCTCATATTTTCCTCCAAAAAGCCTTGCAAATTCCGTCCATATGTCATCCTTGCCATGTATCTTTAAAATTTTAAAATTATCTTGAACTAGAGGAGCAAACACGTCTGCCATTTCTTCACCCCAGTGTGATTCATTTTTTCCTTTTATTTGAACATATCCTGAAAGTTGACTTATATTAATAAGATTAGACATAGCATTTTTTGCTTTTTCGTTATCTTCTGACCAATTTTCTCCATCTGAACAATGAAATGCATATATGTTCCATGAGCTTGGTGAATATCTTTCTTCAATGATGTTTAATGACTTAGTTAAACCAGAACTAATATGTGTTCCACCTGTAGAAGCTTTTTTAAAAAATTCATCTTCATTCACTTCTTTTGCTTCTGTAGTATGAGATATAAAAACTGTTTCTGTGTTATGGTATCTGTATCTAATAAACTGATATAATAAGAAAAAGAATGATCTAGCTAGAAACTTTTTATTTTTTGTCATTGAACCAGAAACATCCATAATAAAAAATATAACTGCATTTGTGATTGGTTTCTTTGTAATCTCAATATGCTTATACTTTAAATCATTTTCATGAAATGTGAATCTTTCATCTGATTCAGGGTCATATGTGCCATTTCTTTCAGCTTTTTTCTGTCTTCTAATCTTATTTTTTATTGTTTCTTTTTTAGAAAGTCTGGGTCTTATTCCTTTCGTTCTGTAACCTTTTCTTTTAATTTTTTCTGATAAAATAGAAGAATTTGTACGTTTTTTTAAATCAGGTAATGATAAATCATCAAATAGATATTTTGCTAATTCGTCTAAGGTTATTTCAACTTCATAAAATTCTTCTCCTGCAGTATTTCCTGCTTTATTTCCAGGCATTTTTTTATTAGATTTTCCACTTTTTATTTTTTGACCTTTTTTGATGTCTTTACCTGGAGCAGACCCTACCTGCTTATTGCTTTCATTTGATCCATAGACAAATCTGTATTCTTTTATTCCTCTAACTGGGATTTTAATTTTTTTCTTGCCATCTTGACCAATAATGCTCTCCTCAGCAACTATATCTTTAATTCCTTCTTTGATTGCTTTTTCTATTTTTTCCTTATGCCTTCTTCGATCAGTTGCTGATCTGTCTGCATTTGTGTTATGTTTTTTAAATATAGACATTTAATTTCCTAATTTTATATCAATAAATATTATCAAAATAATAAGTGCTAATGATTGAATCTCTTTTTGATATATTTTTGATATATTTTTAATCTAATTCTTATATTTTACATCAATAAAATAAAATAAAATTAATTGTGTATAAGCTGTTATAACTTTATATTATATTAATAATTCTCTAATTCTCTAATTCTCTAATTCTCTAATTCTCTAATTCTCTTAATACTGATTAATCTATAACATTAAATATTTTAATTATTTCTAATTAATTAAACCATAAGTGAAAACCTCATATATGTAATTTTATGTGGTTTAAAAATTTACATGGTTTAATTAAAAATTTAGGAGTTATTTTGTTCATTTATTTTATGATATTCAGTCTATTCTTTAGTTGTGCACATTTAGATTCTAAAAAAGCTTATCATGAACATTTAAATGAAATGAAAGTACTTTATGAAAATTCAGATGATTCACCTGTTCCTAACCAAAATTTTGTATTCTTAAAAAAATATGTAATGGAAACAGAAGAGGCACCGTGCACAGAATCAGATAATCCCTTAGATTGCCAGGATATGCAAATTCTTTCAACAGCCTCAGGTATAGTGGTAGATAAACGTAGAGATAATCTAAAAATACTAACTGCAAATCACTGGTGCGAAGATGATGAATTGTCAATGTTTCATCCATACGGTTTGGGTCCAAATGAATCACCAATGACATACCTAGAAGCTGATTTTTATGGTCAAGCTTTAGAGGCAACAATTATAGCTAGAAGTGATTATTCAGATCTATGCTTGCTAAATGTAAAGTCAGATTATGCTAAAATGGCAAAGAAAATTAAAGTTGCAAAAGAAGAGCCAAAATTAGGTGAAAAGCTATATGTTATTGCTTCACCTCTTTCAATGGGTGATGATAATGTCAGGCTTCATTTTGAAGGAAGCTATGCAGGATGTTACGATAACTGGATATGGCCATTTTGTTTTTATACTATTCCGGCCACTTACGGTAGTTCAGGAAGTGGTGTTTTGAATGCAGATGGTGAGTTAGTTGGTGTTATTGCCATTTCAATGACTGGTTTTGAAGTAATTAGCGGTGGTGCTCATATTGATTTGATAAGAGAGTTTTTAGACCTATATTTATAGACATTATGAAACTATACATCGATAAACAATTAGATATTGATCCAAATAAATCAAAACTTATTGCTGAATTTTGCTTATACAGCGCAAATAAACTACCAATAGAAGGTGAATTTGAGATCTATCTAGTCTCAGAAAAAGAACCCTACAGTATATCAACAACTGCAGCATACGCTGTAAATGAAAATCAGTGTTACATTTACGGAAAGAATAGAGCGCTTGTTGACTGCCTAAGATCAATAGCACATGAGATGACACACATGATGCAGGATGAGATAGGTCTAATAACAGGTAAGGTCAGAGACATCGGAGGGTTTCATGAAGATCAGGCGAATGCAAGGGCAGGTGAACTTATAAAAGGTTTTGCAAAGAGTAAGGAAGAAAGAAGAGAGATATACGAAGCTAAAATAATGCTATAATCAGCCAGGTTTGACAACTATATGCCAATGATCATGTTCTTTGGTCGATACACTAAATGTATGTTTTATAGAACCGTATGTTTCTTCAAAATATTTTACTTTATGTATTTTAGGATCTATTAAATTTCTAGAAACTTCACTACAAAGTGCTTTAATGTCAGCATCTGTCATTCCACTACCTGATTTTGCCACATCAAATGCATATCCTTTTGTGTGATTTCCATAATCTTCTGGATGCAATGGATCGTTATTATCTTTATATTTGCTAATAAATGAGTCTGAAAACTTATCCTTAATTCCTGTTGCATCTTCATTGTAAGGTGTAACTATTCTAATTTCATCTTTTACAATCTCATTCATTGTCATTGAAGTAGCAATCCCAGCTTTGTTTCTATTAGCACTATTTAAAAATCCTGGTAGCGGAACATCAATTGAATTTGATACTAGCTCATTAAAGTAATCGAATATTCTTGTTGATGCATATTTAATGTTTGACCCATCACCCTCATAAATACTAAAAAAATAATCACCTGATCCATAAAACTTATCTAGATCATGCCTGAACGGGCCACCTAGTATTGCATTAATATTTTCATCTCTATTTCTATATGCGCTAGTTATTTTAATAGTTTTACCATCAGCTGCAGCTGCCCATCTTAAATGTTCTATAAACTCTCTCGTGGTATTAGTTTCATCAGAATGTGAAAAGTCATTCATTGATTTACTTCTATAGTTTCCTGAATCTTCTTTTCTCAAGAAAGGTTTGGGTGGGCTGGGATTAGTAAGTCCAGGAATTTTGTATAATTTTTTTAATGCACTTATTTTTTTAAATTCTCCAGTTACCTCTTCAGCTTTTTCTTCAACCTCTTCAGCTTTT
>Ga0098061_1001765_pt1 | contig 10465 bp, 10 predicted proteins | sample 22_taG_FD_92579 | JGI IMG/M metagenome (GOLD analysis project Ga0098061, IMG submission 92579) | Marine viral communities from the Subarctic Pacific Ocean - 22_ETSP_OMZ_AT15343 metaG | ecosystem: Environmental > Aquatic > Marine > Oceanic | place: Subarctic Pacific Ocean | collected 2015-01-20 | reverse complement strand
GTAGCAGTAGCAGTGGGCTGTTGAGCCGGGTTACTGCCTTGCATATTCCGATACTTCTCTAAAATCTGGTTGCTTAACTCTACTTGAGCTTCTCTATCTTGAGGATATAGTCTGTAGTAGTGCCAGTATAGGTCCTTACCTGTCCGGTCACTCTTTCTCTCTTGTCTGTCTCTGTAGCTAGGATAGGCTACCCAAGGCTCTCCATCCTTACCCATACGGATAACAGCATCGTTGAGTTCAACTACTGTTTTTTCTTCTATTTGGATTTCTACCTTAACTCTTCCAAGGATGTTCTTTTCTCTTTGGGCTTCAGAGGCGGGAAATATTGCAATATTATAATTTAACATTATCTTCTAAGTTACTTTCTGTGGTTTTACTTTTTGGTTGGGCTTGTGTATGACCTACGATAGATAAGAGTAGTTTTTCATATAGTTTCTTGTCTTCAAAATATTGAAGTACTTTCTTTTTGCCTTGTCCTATTTTTTCGTCGTTCATACTAAACCAAGACCCACTCTTTTCAATGATACCTAAGTTTATGGCCGTAGTTATTGCAGAGGCTCTTGCATCTAGTCCCACACCAATACGATATGGGATAACTACTTCTTGGAGTTCGTTGCCATTCTGTCTGGTTTTATCCAGCTTAATAATGACATCATGTCCCATCATTACCTTCTTAATTGAGCCATCGGGTAATGTGACTTCTTCTTCTGTTGACTTGTCTTGTGCTCGTCTCATCATTAGACGTATATGGCCCCAGTGCTTCATAGCATTGCCGCCTTTAGCTACGTACATACCATTAGCTCCAGGGTCTTGATATACATGAGTAATCATAATACAGGCTGCATTGGACTTGGATATCCAAGGGCTTGACATTCTAAAAAATTGTCCTAGCTTGCGCTGGAGATCTAGCATGCCAGTGTGTGCCAACTCATGTTTCTCTCCCTTAGAGTTTTGTACTTCTCCTAATGGAGTGAGGGCTCCTACGGAGTCTACGACAACACCTTTTATTATGTTTTCTTTAGCGAGTTCAATAATCCTTTGCATAACGTCTTCCATAACGCCATCTTTAATGACAAATAGTCTATCTGGGTCAACCCCTAGTCTAATTGCATAGGCTAGATCTAGAGAGTTCTCAGCATCAATCCATGCCCATATTGAGTTAGGATCTGTCTCATGATCATGTCCTATTGTCTGTAGCATTAAGGTTGTCTTAGAGCTCTTCTCAGGGCCTGCAATCATGCTGTACTTCCCTTTGGGGAATCCACCATCATTCTCACCAGGCTTGGCTAAAAGCCTACTGAGGGAAGTTATAGGTACTGATATGTGTCCATAGCTAAGATTCACTGAGTCATCTGTTGCAAATCCTAGATTGACTGGATCTTTACTTTTTCTCTTATATCCAGCTATGTATTTCTTTAAACGATCCATTTTTTCTTTAAGTGGTGATTCTTCTGTCATCATGTGCTCTTTAATTCTTTCCACTCATTATATATTTCTGCGAACCAATCGATTGGTAGAATGGCATAAGTGTCGCCTTCCTGTAGTTCGGTTACATAGATCCATTCTCTATGCCATTTTATGGATTGGGATTTAAGTTTGTCAATGTGACCCCTGGGCATCGTAATACCTGTCTGTGTATTTTTTACCTTACACTCACATAGACTATAATTGTCTATAAGGTCAGAATCATCTCTAACAGCGCCAGATCCTCTTGTCCCTTTCATCTCTAAAAGGGTAGATACGGTGTTTTCAAGCTGGTCCCCGACTTTTCTTTGGTTGGTCATACAACTGTATACCTATTTTTAGTTTAGCTATCGCTTTCTGGCGTATCTGCTTCTGGTGATATTACCGATATGACCTTCTTAACATCTATTCTGTTCATTGCCTGATTAATATATTGGTCTAGGTCTTCACGTTCACCGATGGGATACCAGAATACGATGGAGGTCTTAACTAGATTAATAATCGTTAGAAGTGGATCTTCATTTTCCCTAATAGGCAAATAGTCTTCTCTTTTATCGATGACTACTTGTATTAGATCTTCTTCTGTTACTGGGTCTATAAAGCCGGCACTAATGGCTTCATCTTCTTCCCATACCTTATCTATTAGGTCTAGTTCTCTTTTAATGTTTGTAGCTGTAACATAGCCTGTTATGTCGTCTTCTACTATTGTACATGCATCGTAGACAGAGATGGATCGCTCGGAGGGATTTTCTATTTCAAAGGTGTCTGCTTTACCTACTACTGAGCCCATATGGGTAGCAAACATTACCCATGTTGTAGGTATTTGTATTGGCATTTTGTGTTCCTACTAATGTTATTAGACTAAGGATATAAGTATTGGTAGTGCTAAGCAGTGAAGTTAGCCAACCTATAATATTCGATAGCACTGAGGAAATGATATTAATCATATAAAGTCCGTTATGTCTGGTTCGTAGTCTGTGTCTTCGCCCATAGAGCTTGTAGATAGCTCACGCCATCTCTCGTTGGCTACAAGATAGCCTCTCATAAATTGCTTAAAGAGCATAGAATGTAGCGTTATTGCAATTTGGGGATGTGATAAAAACATACTAGGTGATGACTTGGCTGCCCAATCAATATCGTCACTTATGTTCTCTGTTAACCATGACCACATATCTGACTCTTGGAGTTGCAATTTAGATATTTCTTTTTGATATTCTATTGGATCTTGTTCTATATCAACTACCTTTTTAATAGATGAAAGAGTAACCATAGATGTATCGTCTAATGGGAATCCGTTTGTCATGTCATTCCCTTTCTATAATGTTTAGTTACGTATAGTTGGGTGGTCGGTTTTGTTATTCAAAGTATTCTGAGGTGTTAAACCCCATATTAGATGGTGGGTTGTCTCTACCCTCCTCATCAAAGTCTCCATAGATAGAGAATTCATTAATAAGTATTGACTTACTTTTACCCATGAATTTGCCGATAGCAAAGCCAAATGCAAAAGTACGTAAATCTTCCTTATTAGGAATAATCTCTCCATCTATCTTATGTGATTTATAGAGTATCATCAAGTCAAGTAAGGTTATACTGTCTGCAGTATTGAGTTTTGATAGGAATTTTCCTGCTTCTCTGTATAATCTGCGGATATTTACGTCTTGAGTCCCTTTTCTAATTGAGACTCTACGCGTAACTCCGCTATCTGAGTCTATGATCTCTTGTGTATCGATATCTGCTATATAGCTTGGCATTTATAAGTCCCAAAATTACCGGCAATTCGTACATGTTCACGCCAATCGCCTTTTATTTCCGTTATACCTATGATCTTAATATCTCGTAACTCTGCTTCAAAGAAGGGGTTACAGTATTCGCCACGTATAAATGACTTCATTTTACCTATTGAGATTTCTATTACAGTACCCGGTTTAAGTAATACTATTACCTTGGTATCTGCATCTGATTTCTGTTTAGGTATTATGATATTTATATCATATGCATTAAATGGGGCTTCACCATCATAATGGATCTTTCCCTTAATAGATTCGAGGACCCGGACGCGTACTATCTCGCCTCTTTTGGTCTCTCTGGGAGCTAACTGCTCCACTATCTGTCCGCATCCGTGGAAGTACATACTTCTCCCACTCTTCTTCTATTTTAAGTATTAGCCCCAGAGGAACTGCATCTCTGGAATGTCTTTTGACACATTTCTCATAACATTTAGTTGGGTCTTTCGACCATGGATTTGATGGCTCAGTCACCTTTACGGTAAATGGCTTTAGATTATGACTAACCTTTTCAATAAGAGAGTCTATTTGAACTCTCTTGTGAAAGACGCCAGAGACGATAACAGCATTATGTGTAATAAGCGGATTTCGTATGGCTATGATTAATTCATCATTCCAGGTCTCGGACATTGTAGCTGCTAGAATATCTATATCAATGGTTGGTATAGAATAGGTAAGCCCTAATTTTGTTGCCATTGTAGTCTTGCCTGAGCCGGGTAGTCCCCGAATAATCGTTAGATGATATGGTGATTTCAAACTTGGCCCCAAATTTTTTTGCCTAAAAAGGCTTCTATAGGTTTTACTGTGTAAACTGTAATTCTCTTAACTCTCTATTAGCAGTAGAGTTAAGGATTTCAGTAAGTGACTTTATTGAATAGTACACTGTTCTTACTATTTCTGCAGAAGACTGTAGAGTATTGTTGTACTTATACTCGTCTTTAATCATTGATCGTGAAAGATGGTCTGCTTCTTGATCAGTTAATTTTACCTTTAGTTCCTCGGCTTTGCTCTTAAGCTGGGTAAACGTTTTAGACTTGGAGATTCTTCTACTGGTATCGGCGTCATTAGCCAATCCATTAAGATAACCAACTTTGCCGCCTATATTGACATTTAGCGCTACTAGCTTGGCCAAGTCGTCTCTAACGTCAGATAAGGATCCAAAGCCTTTTTCTCTATACCTTGCTATTATAACTAGGGCTTCTCCCACTTCCTCACCTATACTCGAGTCTGCTAGAACCTTCTCATATGCAGGAGGTGCAGGACGATCACTTGGTGGGCTTTTTAGGACTTCTTCTCTAATTCTTTGTAGCCTGGAGGCTGCTATCTGTACTTTACTTATTGTGTCTCCAGCTGTTTGTCTTGGATTTTCCATTGTTTAATCCCTTTAGTGGACTATGTTGTCTTAATTCTAGAATAGTTTGTTATAGCATACTGGTACATAGTCACCCCTTAGCATATTAAGGATCCATTGAGATCCTATAGCCGATACGATAACATTACCTTGCTGAATAATTCCTGCACTTAGTTCGTCGGCTCTTTGACAAGATCCGTTCTCTGTTTCTTCGTTTTCTTCTTCTGGTAAAGAATCAAGAAGCTCTTGTTTTTTAGTTTTGGGATTACATGCGAATGTTACTATGTTTCTTCCCTGACATCTGAGATCAACCCACTGCCTATCAGCAAATTCTTCAAAAAGCATGCGTCTTGTACTTGCGTTATCCACGCAGCAGGCAATGATATCATCTTCGGGCCATTCTTCAATGTCATCGCTAGACACTCTGTCTGATGTACCTATGAGTCCATACTTATCAGATAGAGCAGTAACTTTATACATAAAGACATCTTCAGCAAGAAAGTCTTGGTAGAGAACATTGTTATGTTCTACTTCGTCGTCATCGTATACGTGGATATCATAGCTTTGACCTTCTCTGCCTACTAACTGATTATTTTCTTTTAGTTTTGCTAGATGTCTGCAAAGATATGATCCGATTCCTCCAGCGCCAATAACTCTAATAGTTCTTGTCTTGATTGACATTCTGTTACTTCCATTCGTTCAAATGATCTGCCATTCCAATAGTTGTATCTGATTAATCTATCTTTGCCGCCATATATAGCCCATAGATAATTAAGATGCCCTTTTTCTGCTTCGTTGAAATCAATATTAGATGGAATACCTAAATTGTGTGGATGAGAATGAAACCAGCCAACATTGTGTTTGTCATTCTGGAAGATTTGATTTGTTGCAGCAAGTTGGGCTTCCGGGAATGGTGTAGCAAGAGCAGCTGCATTTGCTTGATTATCTAATGGGATAAATCCATCAATAGTTATGTTGCCCTGGGCTGTGTATAAACCAGAGAGGAGGCCACACACTTCGATCGTATTATTGATCTTAGCGTGGACCTCCATTAAGCTGGCAGCCGAGGACAATACAGTGACTGTCCTCATATTAACTATCCCCCAATCAGGCGGTTAGTCAGTTGGATCTCTTCAGCATTAACAATCTGATCAATTGTTAGATCTGAGGTATCTTCAACCATATTTCCATCAAGAAATGCCCACTTGTTGTTGTCAGTAACCTGTCTTTGAATCTCAGTTACTGCAGATACAGCATCTAGCTCTAGTAGGTCGTGACCCTTAGGTGAGACGATCTTAAGTTCTACCATTCTTGTCATATTGTCATTCATTCTTATTTACCTTGTTATGAGTAGTCTTCTAAATTGATCTATTGTTTTAAGGTATTAATATACCTTGCTATAAATAGATCGTTTCTTAAGGCCAATAGCCTATTAACAACGATATCATAGCCTACCTGTCTGTGGTCTTTGTCTACTATACAGACATACCCTAATTCGGGAAGTCTATAGACTGCACCTGCAACACCCTGAAGACTATGATTATTAACGGTACTTTTTGTTTTACTTATTTGTTGAAGCTCAACTACGTAAGAAGTACCTGATTTTCCTGTTACTTTGATGCCATCAATTGTTTTTGAGCCATATGTGAACGAGCCCCATTCTGCTTCAACTTGTTTTATGGCATCCTCTAGAAGCTTACGACTTCTAGCTATTCTGCTGTCAATTACAAATGTGCCCATATCTATCAGTGTTCTGAAAGATTTGATGTCTAGGCTAGGGAATAATTTTATGAAGCGGCCATACTTCATATTGTTATTAGAGTCTTCTCCAGTTTGAAAACTAGATAGAGACCCTAGACCGCCTTTCATTTTGATCTTACTTATGATCTTGTCTTCTTTATTTCTAATGATTAAGAATGCTGTCTTCTTTTCTCTCTCGAGTTCAAGAAAAATAGTCTTACTACGTTCTGCAGATCCGATTTTAAGGTTGACCATAATGCCTTCAGTTAATATTTCTCTAAAGGCTAAGCTGCACTTGGAAACGCCATCAGCAAACTTATCAAATCCTTCTTGGGTATCAAAGCATAGAGCATTCTTTGTAACTGGTATTAGTTCATTTCTTTTAATTGGATAGCCATTAAGATAGAACCTCAAGGACGTTATGCTACTCTCTTCTGAGAACTTTACCTTGATAGAGATTACTATATTTACAGTACCAATCTGAAGCTTTACTAAAGGGATTTTGGTATTGTTTGTGGTTATTGTTCTATAGTCGGTACTTATTTGTTCTCCAGTTTCTTTATAGTATGCCTTAGTTGGAAACTTCTGAAGGCTATCTAAAGTACTTGACTGAAAAACACCTGGACCAAGAATAACATTCTTAAGAAGATCTCCAGATAGACCTCTAACTTTACCAGTATCCTTGATTAGGGGACCGATTGACGCCTCAATAATAGTATCTTTTAGCCTATTAAAGTCAAGACTAGCTATCTCTTGAATGGAGTAATTGGTGTGTGTATCTGTTGAGGTTTCTCCCATTAGGCTAGAGGTAATTCCTGCTATAGCCGGATGAGTAGATACCATAGATGGGAGATTTCCCGTATTATATCTATATCCTATGCTATCTATTATTTTCTTCTTCTTTTCTTCAGATGCTACCATTGTGTACTTAGGATTTATTAATCCATAATATGCACTTAAGACCTCGTCCATCTCTGATCTGGTTTCTATCGAATCAATTATTTCAGGAACTTCTAGAGATGGAAAAATACACGTAACAGGTATCCATATGCCTGTCTCTGTTTTGTTTTTTATTTCTGGACTGTACTCTTTTAGTTTCTGACTATAGAAATCTGGACTATAGATCTCAGTAGACTTATAGTGCATTTCTCTCGCTGCCATTTTGTAGTCATCAGGATTTAGGACCCTTGGCAATTGATTAAAGTCGCTAAGATCTGATAGTATATTTGTAAGACCCTTATTTGTAGAGTCTTTTACCTCCATGGCATTATCTTTATTTTCAATAAGTTTATGCGCATTTGAAATTAGAATACTTACTGTATCTACAACACTACGACCATAATACTCAGTATATTCAATACTCGACATCTTGTTATTAGATACTACTTCCCTAGTCTTAGCTTCACCTGCTTGTATCCCTACAAGTAAGGCTTTAGGCATAGTTATTAACACATTAGAAGCCTGTAGAGTTTGGTCACCAAAAGTAATTTTCTGCTTATGAAACTTAAGGGTTGTATTCTGATTTAGATTAACAGAAAAAGATTTTCCCTTATCTGAGAGTCTTTCTATACCTTTATAGAACACTGCGGCTGTGGAGTTCTTCTTCTTAGCTACAGCTGTTGCTCGATGCATTCCAGTATCTCTAGATCTTATTCTTCTTATAGTCTGAGGCCTGAGCAAGGCAAAAGCTGTAGTTCTAATATTGCTTGCATCTTCATGATGCGGACGAGATGCCCGAGCTAATGCGGCATGTGTGATTAATGCTATTTCTTCTGGTGTACCTTTATAGGCATCACCTACCGTGACCTTTAGCGTATTTTGCTGGAGTGCTGATAAATAGCTTTTTGCTTTTATATTACACTTCTGTAATAGTGTACTATCTGTCTTCTTAGACTTAACATGTATAAGAGATTGTGCAGACTCTTGTGTAATAGTCATTAATTCATCTATTACTTCCATTATGTCTGACAGTAGATATATTTCTGTATATGGTTTTAATTCAATATCTGAAGCATATCCAGATGAAGAGACAGTCATTAATGTATATCTGTCTTTGTCTATGTAGTTATACATAGGGCTTTGCTCACCGACAACACCAATAGTATATTTTCTATCTATTGTCCCAGTAACCTCAATTTTTTCAGATTTACAGGTATAGATAATTGGTTCAATTACGAAGTATCTGTAAGATATGTTTTTATAAACTTTCTCTTTAACAGATGTAATTTTTCCGATGTCTATTTTAGAACTATCATATCGGACGTGATAAAGGAGAGGCCTTAAGAACCTTGCAATATGTTTGGCATCAGGCTGTTCTCCCTCTGGTTCTGGCCTTAACTCCGTGAAGAATTCTTCGAGAGACTTACCTAGTGCTTCGGAGTCTGAATGTGTTGAATACCCTAAGTTACTAGAGGATATAACTTCAGTCTTGCTCTTACTGATTACCCAAGGTGACTCATCTCCAAGACTTCTTAAGTATTTTCCTAGATAAAGAGAGGCAGCGCCATAGGGCTTGATATTTGACTTTAGAGACTCAGTAGTCTGTGGAGGAATCAGATATCCAGATATTTTATTTTTAGTAGCGTCTATAAGCCCAGGGATCGTTATTGACTTAAAGCTTTCGGGCAAATCGACAGGCGTATTATCTCTTAGTGCAGCTACTGAGTTAGCTATATTCTTTGTCCAGCTATCTGTTGAAAATTCAGGCTCGGGCCTTTTGATACTTACTAACTTATTAGTAAGATTACAAATTGCTTGATGAATTTCATTGGATAGGAGCCTAGGATGTATTTTGCTCCAATATCTAGATATATCTGCTATTAATATTTCTGTCTTCTCAATTGTCTTCTTAAAGTGTTCGTTACAGCCTTCATAGCTAGAGCCATACCTACTGAGCAATGAGTACTTAGATATAGCAGGCAACCAAGCTCCAGAAGTACAATTGTCATAACCAAACAGTTCTATTTCACCGTTAACCTTAGTCTTCTCTCTGCGACTATTATTGCTTTCTATCGAGCAGTAATTCTTACGTGTATCCTCAGATGGATGACCTAAAGGCATTATTACAGTTCTGTACGAGATAGTACAGTCGTCTCTGTAAAGCTGGACAAAATATAAAGAGTCCGGGTCAGAGATGCTCTCTAGTTCCCGTTCGTCGGTAGAGATAATTCTGCAAGCTACTCCCATCAGATCGTACTTGTTATTTTTATCTATTAACTTTTTGTCGTCCTTTAACAGTAGCTTAGCACCTGCTATGGTTTCTGCACTAGTATCCCCATTGTGAGTTTTTATCATATCTTCAATAGGGGTCTCGATATCTTGCTCTTTTTTAGTGAACGAAGATACGGTTACAGTGGTTGTCAGTGAGTCAAGATTACTAAGATCATGGAATAGCAAATCCACTCTAGCGGCAAAGTCTTCATTAGCCCCTACTATTATTGAGAGAGCACATGTAAGTGGATTGTCTGGTATTCTGTTATGTCTATCGTATTTGTGACTATGCTTTAAATACTGTGAGATTACTTCTTTGAAGTTCTTTGATAATTCATATTTGGGACAAGTCAGAGCCTCTTTACACGCATTTTTATACTCTTCATTATGGCCTACATCTGTACTACCTTTGTCCTTTTGGCTAAAGAATAAGCCAGTAGGTATAGAGACTGGTGCTTTAAGTTTTGAATACTTTATTATGTTTATCATCCGTCTAGAAGTTTCAATTTTTCTTGCTATCTCTTCTAGCTGCTCATCCGGTACTACGTTTACTGCGTCGTCCATGGAGGCTAGGAATGAGGCTAGTTCCTCGCTTACTCCTGCTGTATTTGTCATTGCTCGTTCTCCAGGTAATACCAATCTGAACTATCGATTTAAAAAATGAATGGAAAGGCTTCTTTCTAATTTTATTTGTTCTGATATCTATGTAATACGTAGACAGAGTTCTCTCGTCGTGCATTATGATCTTTGCTGTTATTGGAATTGTTTTACCACCTACAAAGTCCATAATGTCGTGCTTACTACCAATTAGGAAATAAGATTTGAATGTTGTCCAATTCATGTTTATGTCTTCCAAAAATAAAGGGAGACAGACACTAGGCCTATCTCCCTTCTATCAGTTTATTGTTGTTGTGGT